>VTLG01009388.1_pt1 | contig 36773 bp, 59 predicted proteins | sample 4694571 | NCBI WGS metagenome assembly VTLG01 (sample SAMN12604809, study PRJNA352737) | marine metagenome | biome: ENVO:00000447; feature: ENVO:00000209|ENVO:00000569|ENVO:01000036; material: ENVO:00002151; isolation source: viral sequences binned using virsorter ...
AATTCGATTTACTTAAAAGCCAAGTAAGTGAAATGAAAGCTAGAAGTGACAATCCTTTAGCACAATAATTAGACAAAAAAAAAGCACCCATGAAATTAATCATGAGTGCTTTCTGTCATAGATTATTCTCTATGCTCCTCTTCTTCCATTTTAACACCTGTCATTTTTTCAAATTCAGGTTTAATAGCATCATAGACCATTCGTTCTAATTCGCCATCAGAAGTATCATCTCCTTTCATTATTCCTTTGGGTAATTTGTTTAACCCAACATCAGTGACATGAAGTTCCACTTCTCTACTAGCTGAAACGATAGATGACTTGTCTGTTATCCACATTTTAACAACTAGTGTTTTAACAATATCTTTTCTATTGAAAAGTGCCATTGCTTTTCTCCTGTAAGATTTCTCTTACTATTGATTGATGTTTTTGTTTGGTGGTGTAGCGGATTTTATATCAGAAAACCTACTCTGATACTTGTTGTTGTTCTAACTTCTTTTGATAGTACCGAAGTTTCTTTCGGTCTTTCTTTAGAAGTGTTTCTGTTCTCTTGATTGTAGTTTTTAACTTCGCCTCTTTTCTAAGAATGTTATTAGTCAATCTTTCAATCATTTGAACTTCTTTGCTTACTATTGGTTTTGGCTTGGTCGGTCTTGTTAAACCACCCATATGCCATTTATGTTTATGTGCATACTCTACAAATCTTCTTTCCATTCTAAAGGAATTGAGATTATGTATTTTTGCCTCACTACCATACTTCTTATACTCAATCCAATGACAAGCACTATGAATAATATCTTCCCAAGTACATTGGGAATTTATTTTCCAAATACTTCCTCTACACCAAGTGTGTCTATTGCCTGATGTTTCTTTGAATGTATAGTGGGTTGGTAATGGTTTTTTCATCTCCATACGATAGAATCTTTTAATAGCACTCACACATTCTTTGAATGTTGGTAAAGTATTATTATTTTCATCTCTCATTTTTTGATGAATAGGATTAACAAAAGTTTGATAATCCACAGGATTAACTTTTTTGTTAATTAGCTTTTTTATTTTATCGTTCATACGAACTCCTATAAAAAGCTACACCACCAATTTGAACTCGCCTAAAGTTCTTTTGTCCTACGATTTGGATTCGCTTGAATATCAGGTGAGGGCGTCCTTACTATTTCCTCTAGGGCTCACTCTGACAGAGCAATTTGGTTTTTATTTCATCTATTTTAAGAGCTGTTGTATACCAATTAATTTCACTCTATACTTATAGTATATATTAATTTTGAGTGAAAGTAAAATTAGCAAATGCTAATATACGATTTTAAGGATTTTATACCCTGTAAAATAAGGATTTATTCTGTTCGAAATGGGTAAATATATTTTTTTTTCTTGAATTCCGAAAAACAGCCGATTAGGGCTTTTTATGGCTATATTGACTCGGTACAACTGAAAGAAATGCCATAAACCGATATTTCATCAGCAGACCACCCCAAATCATTATTATCCATTCTCATCACTGCTTTTGGTGATGAATAAGTAATTGTTGCATCATCACTTAAAGCTGATTTTAATGCTGGCTCAATTTGTAAAGTAGCATTACCTGATGCATTAGAAGTTATATCTGCAACGACCATATGGAGTTTAGATGTTGCTCCTGTGCCAAACTGAACATAATCGCCTTTCTTGAAAACTGTGCTAGATACTTTCGCACCCTGAATTGCAATATCATATGCCCCAACAGAGTGAGCACCATTTACTGTTGGTGAACTATCTTCTGCACCTTGAATTGTTTTCGCATCAGGGTCGCCTAATAAAAATGTTCCATATCTTCCATGTAATTGCATAAAGAAAACTTGCCACTCGTCAGCCTCATCTCTTTTCATTGGTGGTAAAGTGACAGTAGTTTGCCAAACTGACCCACCAAAATCACCTGATTGTTGAGCCATAGTGAAAGGTGAAACATTTACTGCAACACTTCTCACAATTCGCCAATCCGAAGTTCTAAAATTACTCGGACTACTAGGAATTGATAATGGATAAGTTGGTAAAGCCATTATGCACCAAATGTCCTAGCAAACGAGCCACCACGACTTCTCGCCTCGGCAACTGCACTTACTGTTTCTTTTTTAATTTGTGGCATCAGATTCATAACTTCTGCTCTTACTGTAGGAACAACTCCTGTTGAGAATGAAATATTTTGATTAACAACCACACCACCACCCATTTGACTATTAGGAATAATATTTCCAGCACTTCTAGGAACAAACATTTCTGCACCCTTCTCACCTACCATGTAAGGAACATTTGGCGATACAAAACCACCATTGGCTTTAGGGATTGTTGGCATGCCAGCTGTTGAAGTCCTACCAGCCATTGCTAAATTCAAACCAGCAGAAATCGGATTACCGAAACCAAAACTTTGCACACCATACATATCATCTCTAACATCTCTCAATGCATCTGACAATTTTTTCATTAATGGCTCTAACACCATTATATGAACAATGGTAGAAAGTATTTCTTTAACAACACTTTGGAATATATCTTTCATCGCATCTTTGAAATTACCACCAGAAACTATCGCATCTGCGAAAGCATCTGAAATAGTTTTACCAGCATCTTGGAATGTAGAATCAATTTCTGCCATTATGTTATCTAATTTTTTATTAAATTCTGCGAGTTCCATAGCTTTCTTTTTTGCCTCACTTAATACTTCTGCATTTTCTTTCAATCTACCATTTACCAAATTATAGGTTTCGCCTATTATTTTTGCCCATTTATCTAATTTCTCTAATTCTTTTGCCTCAAGCTCGGCAGAATTTGCAATTTTATTCAACCAAGCGTCTAATCCTGTAAAGACAGCTATTGCAACTATTATCTTGCCAATTAATTTAACTAACCCACCTGACATGGCTGTTATCGTAGCCCCCAAACTCCTCATTGTAACCAAAACTGCTTTAAGTGCTTTATGAAACCCAACCATTAAATTTATCGAGAATGTAGCAATCATCAAAGAGAATACAGCTTTCAAAGTAGTAGACAATGCAGAAAGAACTGTACCAATATTATCTACAGCAGTACCTAATGCTCGACCTACTATGTTGCCATATGCTTGAACTACTTTTTCATTTTTCGCTAGTGAATTATCAAAAGTATGTAATTGTGCTTTAAGTTTTTCAAAAAATCCTTCGCCAACTGCTCTTTGGAAATTGAAGAACTTATCACCAATCATGGAAACTGTTCCTGTTAAAGTTTGTGCAAGTCTATCTGATGCTTGACCAAATTTTCCACCCTCACCGAATACTCTTTCAAAAGCATCTGCTGTTTCTTCTATAGAAACTTTAGTTCCCATTTCAAAACCAAGCATTTGCCTAACACCTTTCTCCCTGAACATATCTGCACTTGCGATACCACCAGCGAAAGACCTTTGTATTTGTTCTGCTGTTGCTTGGAATGACAAGCCTGTAATCGAGGCAACATTACCTGTAATTTTTAATAATTTTGCTAGGTGTTCTGCATCATCTGATACAACTGCTAGTGAGCCTGACCCTCTTTGGATTTCGCCCAAACTGAATGGAACTTTAGAGGCAAATTTTGCCATCTCATCAAATGCTTTGCCACCCTCACTTGCCGAGCCGAATAATGCCTCTAATCTAACTTGTAGATTCTCTATTTCTATTGCTACATCAACAAAACCTTTAACAGCAGTGACACCGATAGCTGTGGCAACAACCGCACCAACTTTGAATGCTGTCTTTGAAAATTTATCTAGAGAGGCATTGGCTTTATCAAAGCCACTTTGCATTTTGGAAGATGCACCCTTAACCGCAGTATTTGCTTTTGCTAATCCTTTCTGTAAATCCGATATATCAGCTTGGATTTTTACAATTAATTTATCTAACTCTGTTGCCATATTGCCATTCTCGTATCATAAAATCATTTTCTTTGGGCAATTACCCAAAAGAATAAAGATTAATGTCAGTAATCAGGGTACATTTGTTTCAATTTCTCTAATTCACTCTTGTCCATTGGACTTTCTTTATTTCCATTATATTCTTTAAAACCCTTGATTGCCATAGTGATTTCAGCAATTGACATATTCCAAAAAGATTCTGGTGGTAGATGCATCATACCCACACAAATTTCATACCATCTTTCTATTGGTAATTTTTCATTTCCTGTTAGCTTTCGCTTTTTTTTTCTTCATCAGATAAATTCCCTGAATCAGATTCAGCTAAAGCTAAAGTCAATAAATCTCCTGTCATCGCTATTGCATTTGTTAGACCCATTTCTGAAACTAATTTTCTTATGTCTTTTTCTTCGATATTATTACCACCACCACGAATAGACAATGTGATGATAGTAATAATTTCTGTTAAGGTGAGTTCTCCTGATGAAAGTCTTTGAGCCACCTTTAAAAAAGATGTCCCTATAGCACTTTCAATTTGCATCATAATTTCAAGCGACATTCTCGCTTTGTATGATACATTATTCGGAAAGTTTATTGTCTTTTCTGCCTTTAATAGATTTGTCATTGTTCTTTACCTCTATCGTTAATTTTAATGTTTCATTTCTTCCACCGACATCTTCTGTTGAAGTTATCTTGTAATCTTTGGAATCAATAGTCACACTATTTGCTTTCTGACTTTTCAAATCGAATGGCATTTCAATTTCTATCATGGTATTTGTAATATTCACCATGCAAGATATTTCCTTGCTATCAATATTTACTTTTTTTTGTTCCCACATTTTATACTGTCGCTATTGTTATTGCACCAGCACTTTCAAAAGTTAAAGAATACTGTGCTGAATCATTATATTCACCTGAATACTCCATGCTAGTCACCTGAAAAGCACCTGTGAAAGTATTAAAATCAGGAACTAAAAATTGGTAATTTGAAAATGTACTCGCACTATAAGCTGTTAAAACACTTTGGTGTGTAGCACCATCATCAAATATTCCACTTCCTGAAACACTAAATGATTTAATTCCAGCATTCGCAAGTAATGTTCTCACTCTTGAACTGTCTTTGTTTGTTATATCTATTGTTTCTGCATTTATGGTAATTGATGTACTTCTTAAAGCACCAATAGTCGTAAATGTTTCTGGACTACCAGCATTACCAATTTTCATTAAAACTGCACTTCCTTTCTGAACTGCCATAATTTACCTCTCTTAACTATCGTAGATTGTAAAATCTACATTTACTATACCATGTCTAGTGATACCATCGACTTCTGTCATTGTCGTTGTGCTACTCACATAACTCATAACTGAATCAGCACCACTAACACTAATACTAACATTATTCACTAAATTGTAAATTCTTTCCATAACTTCTTTAATTTGTTTTTGCCCACGATATTGCGACCATACCTCTATATTCAGGTTATACAAATTCCCATCTAGAGTCTTTGTTCCCAAGTCTGTGACAGTTTCCATGCCAATAACAACATATGGATAAGCACTATCTTGTGGTGCAACACTATCATAAATTCTGCCATCACCAATTAAAGTATCTAGAGAACTATCTCCTGACAAGAGAGAATAAACAGCCGATTGTAAATCAAAAGAGTGATATCCCATTATTTAAGCCCCAATTGTTTAGCAACCATTTTTCCATAAATCTTGGTGTTTCTATAAGCATTACTTCTTTTACCCATAAAATATCTCTTCAAATTCTTTTCTAATCTTTCCGAATATTCTACTTTAGTGCTGACAATACCCTCGCCTTGCCTCGTTCTTTTATATTGAATACTTGTCCTCAAAACTCCTGTATCTACTCTTGGTGGATTTCCAACAGAAGATGCTATGTGTTCTTTCGCTGTTCCCTCTCTATAAACTTTACCAGTCGCTGGGGAAGTAGTCATTCCTAGAGCAATTTGATTTCTAAAATAACTCCCTGTGTTATCTACCCAACGATTTTGCTTGGATTTATAGATTTTAGAAACATAATCTACTCTTTTTCTAATATCCGATGTAATATTAACTTTAATTCCCAAAAGCCACTCCCTCTGTTGCCATTATTTCTTGATATCTTTGTTTTCCCTCATCTTTTATTTTAATGCTAATTATTTCAAATGCTTTAGAACGAAAATAAAGTCTGTATTTGGTTGTTAATGAAGAATAATATCTAATTGTGAATCTATAATTACTTGTGGCTCTGATTTGGTCGCCAAAAAGACCTTCGTTTCCTGTAAGATGTTCTACTTTACCCCAAACTGTATCGGCAGTAGACCAAGTTGTTGAACGACCACCACCAGCATCTAGACTACCACCAAGTGTTTGTAAAGCGACCCTATTTCTAAATTCGCCAAGTTCCATAATTATCCAAGCACTCCAAATCTTCTATTTGTTTTATAAGGATTCGTGGATAATTGTTTAATTCTATATGGCTGTAATAGTTCTGTTGCTGAATATGGTGCTTTTATGTCAGTTATCGTGTCGCCTCTATGTTCAAAAATATAACTACCATACAATAGACAAGCTTGTTTTATTTGTTGAGGAACAGCACTCTCGCCACCATAACCAGCAACATAACGAATTTCAAAACCATTCGTTGGTCTTAATCCTGTTGGATAACTTACATTTCTTTGTAAACAAAATCTACTCGGAACACTAGCATTATCTAATCTATAATTTGAAGTTGCCCAAGTAGTTGCATTGTCATCATCATCATAATATTTAACATGACTAATTGATGCGACAGGCGAAAATGGTAAGATGATATAATTTCTAGCGACATTCATATCTACACCATCATAAATACCCTCTTGGATAGGAACATTTTGGTCAGCCAAATCATCTATGAATAAATCATAGGTAGTTGTGCATAAAGTTCTGCCTGTATATTCTTTTGCCCATGAATCAACAGTTTGTTTAATAATACCTAAAACAGTATCATCATCAGACCCATCTACTTTGAGATATGCTTTTAATTGAGCCAAAGTGATAGCGTTATCGGTTTGTGCTGTTTGTATTTTGACTCCAGCCATAATTAACTCTTTGGATTATCGTCTTTAACTTTTTTGACATGAAGATACCATTCGCCTGTTTTGGCATCATTTCCTAATTTCCCAGCATCAATATCTCTATAAAGCATATCTAGTTGGTCACCCAATTTTCCATAAGTAGTTTTGGTTGTTTTCTTCGTGCTTTCATTAAAATAACCAGCTGTTCTATAAGACTTATATCTTCTTGCAACAGTATTAGCGTCCATAGTTTCTCTATGGGTTTTTTCTGCATTAGTTTCATCTCTTTCTGTTACACCACTATTATTGCTTACTAAAACTTTAGCCATGTTTAACTCCTCTTAACTCCATAAACTGTTAGACAAACTTTTTGAGCTCCGCCACCACCAAAAATTAGTTTAAAACCATTGAATGTATTTCCAGCAGCGTCATCGTAAAATCCACCACCTGAATAAGACCTTGCATAATTAGAATGGTCTTTTCCTGTAATCTCCATAACAATCATTGGTCTAACATTACCCTCACTATCTGAGCTATCACTATCCCAACGACCACCTCTACCTAATTGAAAATACATGAAACCTGACATGGGCTGGTTATCGCCACCTTTTAAATCATCATAAATTCTTGGGTCAGCCTCATTATTAGAACTTAACTGTCTATCTGTTCCATTACTATCAATTCCATTTATAGCAACACGATAACCACCACCTGTTACTGCACTTCCGTCATCTAACCATTGAAACTCTATATCTCCGTCCCCAGCAAGTGAAATGGCATGAAATAAAACCAAGTAATTATCATAATCACTATCAAAGCCTGTGTATTCATAAGCAGAGTATGGACTAGAGGAATTATAATTATTAACTGCTGTAATAACTGCTAATCCACCACCACCACCACCAGCTGTAGCAAATTTTAAACCTGTAGCAGTCGAACTGTCAGCAGTCAAAACTTGGTCATTAGAGCCAACTGCTAATACAGAGGGATTGCCTGACCCATCACCAACTAATAAACCACCTTTGGTAGACATATCAACTGATGTTAATGCACTTGTGCCATTGCCGACTATTACGCCATTAGCTGTAAGAGAAGTCGCTCCTGTGCCACCACCAGCAACAGGAAGTGTCCCCCAAGACAATGTTCCACTACCATTTGTTGTAAATGTTTGATTGGCAGAGCCATCAGCACTAGGCAATACCCAAATTTGGTCGCCTGTTAAAGCTGGTGCCTCAAATCCAACATAATTACTACCCTCATAAAATCTTAATTCATTATTAGAGCCACCAATAGAAAGATTAGCTGATGTAGTAACCCCACCACCATCTGCAATGGTAATGGCATCATCACCATCTGTAAATTCTATTAATGCTGTTCGTATGCTATCAGCTTTGAAATATTCCACAGTATCATTAGATTGGTCTAACACCATTATAGTAATATTTGCATCATTGTCCTCATTCCTGATATACAATGTATTTGCACTTGTGTCATACCAAAACTGATTAGCATATGTGGTACTAGGGGCAGATGTACCACTAGATGTACTTGCCAATGCTTGTAGTGCATTGTTCAAGTCTGTCCGAGTATTCGGAAATGTTTGGTTTGCAATATCGTAATCGTGTTGGCTCATTTATTGCCCTTTCTTATATCTTTAAAATATAGCATATTTAAATACATTGTATCAACTACTCTCCAAATATCCATAACCTTTAGCAATATATCCAAAAGTTCTATCTACAACACTACCACTTGAATTTTTAAATTTAATGGTAAAGCCTGTTGCTGATTTACTAGAAATCTCGTAAAAATCCCCTGTTGTTAAATTATCAGCAGATACTCCTAATCCCTCTAAAGATTTGAAAGCTGGGCTGAATGTTATGGCTTTTCCACCTGATGCTGTCGTTGAGGCAATATCATCAACAGCCACAGTTCTATCAGGCATATCTATTGTTGCCGATAAAGTATAAATTGCTGGTGTTGCAGTAGCACTTTCTGTTGTTAATTTTGCTCTCAATTTAATATATCTTGCTTTGTAATCTCCTAAAATATAATTTTCATAATCAGTATAAGAAGAGTTATCATTACTCAATGAAATTAATATTTGCACATTAATATCATCATTTTCTGTATAAGCACCATCAAAATTTCCTTCTTTTGCATCAAAATTTCCACTTTGAGAATCAAAATAATTCAATGTGTCATATCTGTTAAACAAACAATTAATAGTAACTCTACTATCATAAATCGCACCTAAATCTATCGTTGTGAAATCATAAGTGCCATTATCTTTATATGCTGTGTCCCCACCATCATCAAATAGTCCAGGGTCATCATCAAAAACACCAACACCATCATCAAAAAACTCGCCTAGTGTTATCTGTAAATAATTCGTTGAAGTTCTATTCACAACTTCTGTATCTGATTTTGTTCCACTAAATCCTGTGCTTTCTGTTTGTGTAGCAACGACATTAAAATTATAATCAATTTGATTTAAAATGACTTGGCTCTTCGTTGATGTGGCACTTTTTAATCCTAAAACATCAACAGCTTTAATCATATATGTTCCTGTCTTAGCTGGTACAACAACAGATGAGGCTGGTTTACTAACTTTCTCTACCATGACCATACCCTCTTCAAATTTTGGTGATGAAGTTTCAGGCGTATGCCTAACCACATAATGTGATAAATCTAAATCGCTTATTGGTGTCCAAGACAATTCGCAAACACTATTAATCACATTAGAAGAAAAATCTGAAACATTTGAGGGAACTGCTGTTTTACCAACAACTTGATGAATAATAGTTGTATAATCAGAATAAACATTAAAAGCATTAACACTTCTTGCTCTTATGTTATAAGTTGCACCATCTTGAACATTTACTAATTCAAAAATATTATTTTTACTTTTTCCCAAACTTATATAATCGCCTGAGGCTGTAACATTTTGAGCCTCTACTTCAAATTCATTTGTTGTTCCAAAACTTGATTCACAAGTTGCCAAAAGAACAGTAATTGGTGTTTCTGAATATGCTCTTAATTCATCTGATGCTGTTACACTTGGTGGGTTAACATCTGTTGGGCTTATTAGAGTTGTATTATCCAAAGAAAAATCTACTTCTTCTTTGTCCCAATCATAAACTGATGATGATGTTTCTTTTAACACTAAATCTATATGCATATCTTGACCTAAAGCGAAACTCCAATCTGCAACTTCAAATACTTTATTACTAAAACCCAATCTTGTATTACTGACTTGTACTGTATCGCCTACTTGTAATGTAAATCCTTTAAAACTGACTCTACAACTTAATTGCATTTGTTGTCTGTTTTTAAATAAAACTATTTTCGCAATTCTTTGAGCCATAGTAGATGATTTTGTAAATGGTAAATCAATATCTGCATATATTGTTTCACCATCTGCATCTGTAAATGTTGAACTCGTTACCATTGGATAATCTGTAGGTTGCCAATTGCTTTCATCTGATGTGAATAAACCCTTAACTGTATTGAACATATCCTTTCTAGATTGTTTTGCTACTAAATTCATTATTCCAACAAAATTATCTTCGTCTAAAGATACACTTGGTGATACATATTGACCACCATTCATTATAAACTTTCCATTAGAATATGCTAAAGTACCAATACAGGAAGAAAGGATATCGTCTATTATTTCCATTGGTGCGATATCGGAATAAACAATACCATGTGCCTCATATTTCTTTTCTGTGCCACCAGCTTTAAGAGTAACTGTTGTATCACATAAATTCGCCATTGTTGTAAAGCTGGTTGTATCTATGTTAGAAGTAGAAATACCAAGACCTACAGTTGTATCTTTTAAGTAATCATATAAAACCAAAGCTGGATTTGAAGAATATGCTGTTGAACTATCTCTTATATCTAAAAGTTTTTTTCCTTGTACAATAGCACTAATATTCGGTAAACCATTCGGAAATACATCAGGGTCATAAGCAACTCTACAATAAATATAAGCAATGCCTCTTAATCTATGTTCAGAAGTCCATTTTGAACATTCAGAAACCAAATCGGCATCTGCTACTTGGTCACTAGAGCCAAGATGTAATTTTATTCTTGCTGTTTTTTTACCATCAGAAAATTTTGAATCTGTAGAAAATGTGCTTGGTGCTGTAATATTATATCTGTGTATACCATTTGCATCTGTACCAGCACTCGATAATGTTAGTGCTTTTTCATCAAAATAAACTGTAGAAATTGCATTTACTTCGTGACTAGCCAATTGGACAATAATGTGTAGATATTTATTACTATCAGATGTTTCCATAAATAAAATACCACCTGATTTTTTAGTTGTGCCATAAACAATATCTCTTGGGATAATTGGTTGTCTTAACATTATGGAACGATTGGTACTTTCTGTTTGATAAGACCTTTGTTGTAGAGAAGAATTTCTGACTTTAGGTTTAACTGTTAAAGCACTTGCAACAACAGCAGTAGTCGCCAAAATTGCACCAGCTGTCCAATAACTAAAACCAGCACCAAGACCTCCTGTGTTCAGGGCTACATATACTGTGACAGCAGTTGCTATAACATTAACAATACTATTTACTGTACTACCCATCTAGATAATCCTCTTTAGTAAGTTTTGTATGTACATGAGTATCTGCTATTCCATTAACACTTAACCAAGAAACAGGAACTCCAATACCTAGCTGTTGTGTGAAATACTTTTTTGCCCACTCATAAACAGCATCGAAGTTTTCATCATGACATAATGAATCTATTATCCAACATTTTTCTCCACTATCCCAAAAATTAAATAAAACTTGTCCTGTTTTTTTAAAATGCTCTTCGTGTTTTTCATTCATAAATGCCCAATTTGTGAAAGCGACTATTTTTCCATTTTTTTCGTGTATTTTATATTGGTTTAATTCAATAGACTTTTGAATATGGCATTCTAATTGCTTATAAGTAAGTTTCTTATATTTATCGAATTGTTTATATAATGATATAACTTCTGATGTAACAGTCATTTACTTGTTTGTGATGGCATTGTGACTCCTGCACCCCAAGCAATAGATTTGTCTTGAAGTGATGTTACAAATTCGCAACCTACATCTCCTGTATATAAATTTTGTTGGTCTTGGTCGGTATATCTTCTATCTACAGGAATTTCTAAAGTGACTAACTTATTTTCTACTGTAAATTTAAGAGTAGATTGTTCGCCACCCTCTTCCAATATCATTGAGTCTATAAATCCTGAAAAAATTTGGTAAGGTGTGTCTACAATTGCATCTGCATTAGTAGATGTCGTTAAAACACCGAAATAAATCTTAACAGCCATTCCTTGTGCATCATCATTAAGACCAGCAGACAAAATAGAAGAATCTAAACCATTTAATATGATTTCGACTCCTGTTGCTCTAGTATCTGCTGTTTCTGTAATTGGTGATATGTTTAATATATTGCCTGACCCTATGTATGTTTCTGAATCAATAGTTAAATCGGCATAAGTAGTGGATAACAATAGATTACCACTAGTGAACTCCATTTTTACAGCATAAAATGGTCTTAACTGTCCACTACTTAACTGTGTTGAAAATGATGAGCCTATACTTCGTGACATTATTCATCATTTCTTTTTGGTTGCTTTCTTTTTAGCTACTTTCTTACTTGCTTTCTTTTCGGTTGGTTTAGAAACCTTTAATTCCATAGCAAATCCTTCGGTCACAAATATGTTCGCAAGTGTTTTTTGCCATTCTTTGTCGCAACTAATAATTTCGCCCTCTTTATATTCTCTTGTAGCATTACCTGACTCATTAGCCGAGCCAATAGCACTTTGTATCATTTTAATTTCCATAATATCTCCTTTAAATAAGTGGGAGTGAAACAATGAAATGAGGCACTCCCACCCTGTCGCAAAGCGACTATCATTTACTAAGCATCTGTTGAGTCAATAGGATTACCCAAGATAGCTTGGATACTTATTGGTGTACCATTGCTATGAGTTCCTGTTGCATCAATTTTTACTCTTGTGTATCGTTTACCACCGATATATCCAATTTGTGATGTTTGTGGTGTTTCACCATTCGCATCTAAAGTTAGGAATATACCAGAAGAATCGACACTCGTTTCAGTAACACTTGTGCTTGAAGTCACAGCAGACCAAGAAGAATCATCATCAGATTCTTGTAGAATGAAATCAAATTTCACACTACCTGATAATGTATCTCCCTCGATACCACTATTAACAACAAACATGACAGATTCGAAACCTTGTCTGTCTACTGTAGTGCCATCGGTATCGGCTGTAAAAACTTTAGCATCTTGGCAAGTTACTGCCTTTGTTACATTTGAAATATCTCTCATGATTTATCTCCTAGTTAAGAACTAATGTTTTGTAGTCTGATAGCCTCAGCTAAAACTACAGTACCGCCAACTCTTCGTCTAGCGATGTAACGAATATTACCTGATGTTGCTTGTGTATATTGGTCACGCATTATAGACATATTAACTCTATCCACTAAAGTATATGCTCTAGAAAAGTCACCAAAAGCCACAGGCTTTGCACTACCAGCGATATCAGGCATATCTTTTGCTAAAGTATACCCATATCCAGCTATTGTACTTGGTGCACCACTTACTAGATTTAAACCAACATGAAATACTTTTTGACCAGCAGTATCTTCTAATTGAAGAACTTTGGCAAATGTAGTTCTGTTCATTACGAATCTAGCATTTCTTAAATAGTCAGATTTAATCGCATAGACCAAATCGTAAAGACCATTCGCAGTTAGGGCAGTCCCACTACCTGAATTTGTGCTACTAACACCAGCAGTAGAATCGGTAAATCCTAAAGGTTTACCTACTCCATTTCCTGATACTATAGCAGTTCCCTCAGCAACAGCGAACTGTTCTGCAAACTCAGTAGCCAATTCCGATTCCATATTGAAAGCAGAATCTTCTAACATAGCTTGTGAAACATCTACAAGAGCATAGCATTCATGAGCATCAATACTCATTAAGCCTGTTGTATATCCTGTTGTTTCACTTCTAGTCCCTGTTTCAGCAACCCAACTAGCTGAGAATTGTCCTGTTCTTTTCGGAACTTCAATCCCTCTCTTATCGGTACTTCTAACACGAACTATACTTCGCATTGGCGAGAATTCTGTCACAGCTTTAATTAATTCTGCAACATATTCTGTTGGACAATAAAATCCACCCAAAGTGTCATCACTTTCGTACAATGCTTTGGTTTCATCAGGGTCTAATTCGCCCTTTCTTAACCATTTACTGAATGCTTTCATTTGGACATCTACTTCTTTGGTTTCTAAACCAGATTCTGGTCTAGCAAGTTTTGATTCCATAGCATCTAGTCTTTCTTTTGCATCTTCAAATGCTTGGTCTCGAAGTTCAGCCTCTTGTTTGAGTTCTACTTTCGTAGCAACCTCATCAGCTAACTTATCGACCTTTTCTTGAAGTATTGGGTCTGCAACCCCATTTTTTTTGATTTCATCGATGTTCTTTTGGTTTTCTCCTTTAAACTCTTCAAAGGATTTACCCAACTCATCAATGGTATCTTTCACTTCCACATCGGACATAAATTACCTCTATGTGTTGATTATATTAATTAAATGCTTAAGACTATCAACTACATCTCGCAGTTCTCTTTCTTTTGTATTGAAAGATTTAAACAGTATGTTCGCACTCTCTTTCGCAAGATTAACAGGCATACCTACATCTCGTAAATAGTGTTCTATTTCTCTTGGATTCATTTCAGCAAGTTTCACTTTCGTAATTTTCGCTTTCGGATTCATTGGAAATGTGACTAACGATATTTCCATCAAATCTACAGATTTTATGACTCTTCTTCTTTCTTTTGGGTCATACTTGTAATCTTCTGGTGCTAATCTATAGCCAATTGACATAGAATCTAAAGCACCCATCTTCATTAATTCAAAAACTTCTTTGCCTTTCTGTGTTCCCATCGCCAATCTACCTTTAATGTATAATCCCTTGTTATCTTCTGACAAGGAATCAATTACTCCGATTGGCTCATCTGTTTTGTGTTGATATAATAATTTGATTTGTTTTGGTTTCTTGCCTTTCAGGGTATTTTCAAATGCACCTTTGCGGATAACATCATTTCCCAAGTCTTTATTGCCGAATATTGAGGCATATCCCTCGAAAGCACCATCGCCCTCTGTGTCTAATTGTTTAAACTCACATGGAATATCTATATTAGAAGTTTCTAATATATTGTCATAATCCTCTGCAATTTGACCATCGCTCATAAATAAACCCTAAAATCAAGTAAATATACAGCCATTTTAATCATAATTATAAAAAAAAGTCAAAATAATTGATGAATTCGCTTTACTTTATACTTTAGGTATTATATATTAATCATAGTGGGTTCCAAAAACTCGCCCTTTCGGTTTTAGAGAATGCTCTATTATTGGAGGAGATAAGTTGGGTGCTAGTGTGAGAGTCAAGCTAGTAGGAAGATAAAGCATCGAGAGGTGTGTTGGGCGTACCACAGACAAGTCCATTTACTTTATCAGCCGAGAATGTATTGAGTGAAGGTGTAATTAACCTAATTTCTAAGAAATGAAGAACTCGTATGACTTACGCAGTTTCTAGATGGTGAAAGTCCCTAGGTGCTAGTCGTAAGATTCAGGTGGAAGTCGTGAGTGGACAATAAGAGATGGCAACATATGGCGAGTACCCATCATCTGAACAAGGTCATAACCGAAAGGCACTCATAATATTACTGAGAGGAAAAGAGTCATTCATGCATGAGATGGCTCTTTTTTTTTACATAATTCAAAAATAATCAAAAATAATCAAAGAAATAGCTTTACTTTATACTTTAGGTATTATATATTGATGGTGTAGTCAAGGAAGAATTAATTACTCTAACATGATTACTACTATCGGCTTGGTGCCATTATAAACCGAATTTGAGAGAAATCTCACAACGAGTTAAGTCAGATAGGTAGAGATGTAAGTTAATGAAACTAAAAAATAATGGTCGAGTTTCATTCCTGTACTTCGGTACTTGCTCGAACTCATAGAGTGTAATGGCTCATATTGAGATGTAGATGGAAGTTCTCAAAAAAACTGTACAGTAGGGTCGGTGCGAACTGACCCTTTACTGTTCAAATTGACCACTAATACTAATATATATATAATTCAGATTGACTCTTCTAATGAAATCCAAAAGAAACAAATAACGAAAACCCAAAAAAAGAATTCTACAACTATCATTCTACAATCACATCTTCTTCATCATAATACATTGTGAAACAGCGACAGTTAATTACATTTTGGGCAAGACCATTTTCATCTCCTGTGTATTTCATCAAATCCTCTACCAAACCACCTTTCGTTGGTGTCCATACCCTAAAATCATCTTCATATAAAACTCTTTGCCCACTCATATCCCTATGCCAAGTTCTCGTTCTAGAATCTAAAGCACTCAACCATTCTTTGACAGGTTTTTTCAATGCCAAGCGACCAGCAATCTTATTATTCCCATAATTGTATGCTTGATGGGTTTCAGTTCTAGCGATTACCTTACTTCTCGTAGAAGAAAATGCTGTAGATTTGGCTATCTGTTCTGCTGTATCATCTTGACCTAATCCCTCTGACAATGAATATGCGATTGCTGTTTGAATATGTTTTCTTGTTGTTTCAGTAATGTAAGTCACATTCTGTGCTGTATTGGTAGAAACATAATCCATTGTGACTTGTGCCACTTCATCTTCTGCTTTCTTTAAGAGTCTAGATGTTCTGATTGACCTTGCCGATTGTTGTATTATCGTTTTGGCATTTTTCTCCAGCACTTTATAAAAACTCTGCCAAAAATCCTCATAATACTTATCTCTAATGTAGCCATAATCCCTATACTCTCTAAAAGCATATCTGCTGTATTTTTTAAACTCTTTATCTAATTTCGTTATCAAACTCCTTGCCATTCGGATATAAGTTCTTAATGCCTCTCTATATTCTTTTCTTCTGTTGATTCTTATTTTAGCCATTGTTTTACCTCTTCTAAAAGTTCTGTTTGTGTTCCAAATGTCTTATCAAACCAAAGTGGATTTAGATGATAGGATTCATTTGATGTTCTGTGATGATATGGGCAAAGTGGGATTACAGAAAAATTGTCTGATTTTTTTCCCATTGTTCCATTACTAATGTGATGTAATTCTGCTGGTGTACCAAAATGACCTAATTTACGACAAGCTATGCAACCCAAATCAGCAACTTGTTGCATATGTTTTTTTTCTTCGTATGTCTTACACTTTCTTTTCGCCATAAGCGAGTTTCATATCTTTTTCGTTACCATCTGCATCAACAGGCATATCATTGTCTTCGACACTAGAAGAATCTACTTCTCCTATTGGGAATAAATTGCTTGGAACATATAATTCATCGCCACCAGCGATTTCATCTAATCCTAATTTTTCCCTCGCCTCATTTCTTGTCATTATACCATTTTGTACAGCTTGTGTGACATTAACATAAACTTGTTTTGTCTTTTCAGCCATTGCTGGAATACTCGTTAAATCATACTTCACATTTATATCCCCATCGTACAATGGCGACAAGAACTCATTTAAGTCAGATTCTACTCTCGTTAATAGAGGAATAACAGTTTCTTCGTACAATGCCAATTTTGCTGTTTCCATATTACTGTATGTATTTGCCTCTGGAATTCCGATTAATTGTGCTGGAACTCCGAAACACAATGCTATTTCCCTTGCTGATAAGTTAAGGAGTTCTAAGAAGTCCATATCTTTTGGATTCAATCCTAGCTGTTGATAGTTAAAATCGCCTTCTAATAACATTGGACGACCACTATTATTGCTACCTTGAAATCTATCTTCCAAGTCCTCTAACAATCTTGCTCTTTGGTCATCTGTCAAAGTTGTAGAATGCCCTGTTTCATCTTTTGGCTCAAACTTCAACATTCCACTTGGTGTACAGCCATTTCTCAATAAAGCCACATTATGTAAACCAGCCAAATTGTGCTGGTCAATATTGTAGGCACAAGCTAACATTGGGCTACAACCATAGAAATCATCTAAAGGATTCCACAGTTTTATCTGTTTCAATTGACCTCTTCCTGTAATTTGGTCTACAGGATATTCTTTAATTGTCTGCCCATCTACCACATAACAGTAATAATCAGGAATCATAGAAGAACTAGACTTAATCTTAATTCTGTCTGGTCTTAATAGATATAACTCTCTAGGTGGCTGTTCGGTTTCTGTATCTCTTAAAAGATAAGAATTCCCTGAAATCATTAAATAAGAAAACAATGATTGGAAGTATTCGCCACCACTTTGCAAGGGATTCGGTCTTCCGAGTAGTGAAATCAATTCGTGATTTTCTAATTCTATATCTCCATCAAACACTTTTAACTTTACAGCACTCGCACTATCAGAGATTAATTTGACACATCTGTGAACAATTGCATTGTCTTGATATCCCTCTCTCGCATAATCTTTGTACTTCCTTGTAGATTTACCCATGTATGCCTCTAGTCTATTTATCATAACTGTCGGCGATTCTTTCTTCGATATCGGCTTTTTGAAAAATTTATCTAATATACCCATGATTTCCTCTAACTAATATTAAATACTGCACGACCACTATTTTGTAATGAAGTTATTGCCCAAACTAAAGCATCAACTCTATCATCGTGATATTGTACTTGGTTTCCTGTGAACTGACACATTTGTTCTTCCAATTCTTTAAACACTCCTACATGGTGTACTCTATTTTGTTCATACAATGCCGAAATTGGCTCGGCTCTTATCATTTTACCACGACTTGCCCTAACACTTGTATAGGGAATCGTTTGGTCTTGTGTCCTTAATAATCTTTCAATTAAGTCCCCACCATTATTAACCTCTGCTACTATCCTATCACACTCATATTGTTTATAAAGTGATATGGCTTTCTTTACCCAAACATCAGGGCTACTAATTTGGCTAGAATCATGCAAAATATAATAATGATTGTTTAAATCCCTACCAGCGACAATGATTCCTGTTTCATCTGACTCTTCGTTGCTTGTTACAGCTGGGTCTATGGCAACTACTATTCTTTGTAAATCTGGTGGGAAATCAGGAAGTCTGTTTTCTTCTATATTTTTGTAATGAAATAAAGCACCCTCAACATCTTCTAGTATTTCAGCATAAAGTTCTTGTCTGCCTATCCTTGTTCCCTCATATCTCTCTTTCAGCATTTCAACAGATGATTCTGCTAGATTATCGATGTTTTCAAATGTACTTCCTGTAATGAGTTTCGTATCTTCTCTTTTTGCTAAAGACTTAATTATTTTCGTTGGTCTTGGTGTCGTAGTAATAATACATTTCGGATTCTGCCCTAACCTCAAAGCCATCATCAAATTATCAAAAGTTTCGGAATATCGCCAACTCGCTAATTCATCACACCAAACCCTGTGAAATTGGACTCCTCTTAATCTATCTGGCTCGATAGCTGGGAAACCAATTATTTTAGAGCCATTGTAGAAGTGTATTTCATTGTCGGATTTATTATATCCTATTGTACTCAACAATCTTTTATCAATTATATTAATAAAACCTGAATCGCCTGAAAAAACGACTCTTTTTAAATCGCCATATGTTGGTGCGACAACTCCACAAATAACATTATCATTCAACAAACAATATTGGACTATGTCATAAGCACCTGTAAGAGTCTTTCCCCAGCCACGACCAGCAAGGAATAGATGAATATTAAATTTATCATCTTCTTCTACTAATTGACTTGGTCTTGCTTTGCTATACCAATCAATTAACAGATTTGTCGCTATCTTCTTGTGATAACCTAGTGTGTCGAACTCGTTTAACAAGTTCTGTGAATCTGTCGTTTTCATCTGATACATTGTTTATCTCCACGACATCAGTTTCTTTCCAACCAGCTTGGGTTTTAAGCCAAAATATTGATGCAGTAAGAGCCTCTTTCCCATGTCCTGTTGCCATTCGGAATAAATTATTCGCTACTGTCACAGTAGATTGTGCCTTACCTAGCTTTAATTCCTCATCATAGTATTTATACAGGGTAGGTTTCGATATACCAGCAATAGAGCAAATCATATCGTGGGTCACACCAATTCCTGATAATTGTTTTATCATTCTTCCTGTTTCCTCATTTTTATTTACTATTTTTGGCATATATACTCTTTTTATAGAGTAAAAATAAAAAAAAGTCAAATAATCACAAAAAAAACAAAAATAATTGATTAAATTCATTTACTTTATACTTTAAGTATAATATAATTGTATTAATGAATGAGTTAAACGAGGTAAAAAACAATGACTTTATTAGTAATATACTTAATAAACAAATACAGAAACTCATAGGGAAATCAGATAAAAGCCACAGGGAAGTGGCAAAAGAATTAAAGAATCAACAAACAAACGAGGAAAAACAAATGGAACAAACAAACAAAAAACTAGATAAATTCTATACAGAAGAAGATTACTATCTTAACAATGATGGTAGTCAAGTGTTAGAAACTCGTATGGGATTTGAGTGGAAAGACTTCTTTATAACTGAACCATTCAGTAGTGAGTGTGGTCGTTTTGAGGTAGACCCTACAAAATACTATGGAATCACGAAAGATGAGGCGGATATGATAGAGAAATACAACACAATAAGAGGTAAATAAAAATGACAGAAAAAATGAGTGTTAGTAAAGCAAGAAATATATTACATGGTAGAAAATTAAATTATTGGGATATGTACCATGCTAAATATATCAAACCTAACAATGACCCTGTTTTAGCAGAATATAATACAGGCGAAATGTATGGGTTAGAGGCAGAAGATTATGCTGATGATTACGATAATAGAGAAATCCAAGCATTAGAAACCCTTGCTGATTACCATGATAAAAGAGGGCAAAGATTAGAAAAAATTGGTCTTTAATCCGAAAATATCTAAAAATAGAAGAAAAGCCATAGAAATATGGCTTTTTTTTGTTTTTTATGAGGAAATTCATTTACTTTATACTATTAGTATTATATAATGGTTATATAAACTAAATTAAACGAGGAAATAAACAATGAAAACAAATAAAGATGGAAGTATATATTGGGAAAAGAGCGATTTAAGAGGTATCAAAGATGGTACTAACGAGGCATTCAGGAAAATTGAAAACCCTGAATTAGATGCTCTTGAAATAGTTGCTTATGAAGAAATAGATTGCCCTAGAGCCAATGCTATTTTATTCTCTACTAGAAAAGAGGCAAGAGGTGCTACTTATTTATGGTGGACTAGTGCTTTTATTTCAGAAAGAGAAAGAAATTTGGCAATCGATAATACTATCACTTTGGCAAAAATGGGAATGAGGCACACTATTATCAAATTGAGAATAGTTGCACCTGATTCAATGTGTGGTAGAGGTTTCACAATATTTCATAACGAGGGTTGGAAACCAAAATTTGCTCTAAAAGAGAATTGGGGAAGGAATGTTTTTTATAAGTAATTAGTCATGTCGTTCATGAGAGAGCCACTTAATCGTGGCTCTTTTCTATTCTTGATTTTAATTCTGTCGAACTGAAACTATGCTGTCTTTTATTATAATGAATTTTAATATTCGGTATGTCTGACCCTGTGTGTTTCTTGCCTTTATATTCTTCGCCACAAAACCTAATATTCGGTCTAATTAACAATAATTGGTCAATAATATCCTGTTCGGTTTCAAATGGGATAACCAAATCAACATATTCCAAACCTTGTATTTGTACCCATCTTTCAAACACCGATTGTATGGGTTTTTCTTTAGTCTTTGGTCTATCTACAGTTGGGTCAGTTAATAACCCAACTATCAAATAATCGCATAAACTCTTTGCCTCTGCCAACATAGCAATATGCCCAGCATGGCATAAATCAAAAGCCGAACAAGTGTAACCAATGATTTTTCCCTCTTTTTTTAGTTTTTCAATTTCATATAGCATGGTACAACTCCTCTATCTCTCTAGCACAAATATCTTTCCTATCTGTATATTTATAAAAACGAATCCACCAAGACATCTCCAATGCCTTAATTTTTGGTGTTTGGAACTTCTTCAATTTGCTGTATTCGACTTTATATCCAAATCTTTTTAAAGATTGCATGATTTTAGATACATCTAACAACCAACTGCTGTACAAATCTGGGTTATAAATTGGGTCAATCATGTAGTAATCTTTGCCATCGAAAATAAAGTTATCTATCGCTGAATCTCCATGACAAAAAGACTTATTTTCATTGTAATAGTCTGAAAACAACAATAATTTATCTACATATTTCATGTTTAAATTATTCCTTGATAGATGATTTCTAATTCTATTAACATAAGTAGAAAAATCGGAATTGTTTACATGGGTAATATCCTTTAATTTACTAATTTCTTTTAAGATTTCATTTACATTGGGTAATGGTGTCGGTATCGGTCTAATATATTCCATAGAAATAGTGTTCCCAATTACTTTATATATTTCAGGGATATTTACAACTCCTTTGACAATTTTGTACCATTCTATAACACTCGCAGAGTCATTATGTGTTTTGTGAACAATATCTCCATGCCGAACTATGTATGCCCCACTCATTCCTTTAAATTCTTCAGAGTCTAAATGTAAGAAATCACTCGGCAAAATGGCTTTATCATCGATATAATATGATGCCAATGGTTTGTTGAAAGACAATTCTGTGTATTTGACATTGTATTTTTTTAGCCATTTTTCTATCTGAACTCTATATTTCCTGTCAGCTTTTTCGCTATCTCCACCACAACTTATTTGTCCTCTTGCTGTCAAGATAATAATTTTATATCCAGCATCATAAAAAGAATTCAATTTGTCAATTAGCAGTAAATTCGGCTTTGCATTTTCCCAATCTCTATTAGATGTGTAGCTTAATGTATCATCTAAATCAGTGACTATTGTTTTTTCGTGCATCATTGTAAAGTTTTTTCCATTGTATTATTGCCTCAAATCTATGATTTACACCTTTAGAGGCTGTCCAGCTCGGATTTTTCTTGACTTTGAATGTAATATAACCCTTGAATTCTTCTTCTAGACATCTCAAACTCTTTTCATGGCTTGTTGATGTTCTGTAATTACTGTTTCCACCCTCTTTCCCATGTGGGTGCGAGAAAGCATAATTGTATAAAACGATATTTTTTTCTCCTTTAGAAAGTAAACTCAAAAGAGCATAAAAATCTTCAAATTGTTTAATATCGTTATTTTTTTGATACATACCATCAAATGTGACACCTAAATCATTGAATTTCTTGGTATTTATTCCATAACAAGAATAAGAACGACATATTTCTGCGAATTCTCCCTCTACTCTATTGTTTCCAGCCCTGTCGCTAATGCCAACCCAAGCATATTCATCTAAATATTTTTCTACATCATTAAGCATTTTTTCGTGGTTTTCCATTTTAACCAATTTATTCTCGGAATTTCTTTCTAAAAAAGTTGTATTATCATCTACGATAAATATTTTTTCATTGTCAGCAATTTGAACTAACTTCTGCCGAACATCTGCTATCCCATCTGTTATTCCCAAATCTAGTATATTTGCTGTAGGATTATACATCTGCAATAAATCTGCTCTATCATATCTTGTCAATAAATAAGTTCTTTTTCTTAAATGTTTGGGCAAGGATTTAAAGCATTTTTGTTTGTTTTCTCGATAATATGTTGGTATAAAAATCTTCATCTTTTCAAAGCCAATTTCAATTCTTCTTTGGCACTACCACAATTAATCATTTTTTCTCTTATATAACAAACCACCGATATTCTTTCACAAGCACCTTTCTTAATTTGTTCGGTGTTCCCATGTAATTCATGCACATTAAAGAAAGCAACATCTGTATTTCTTACATTTAAGCCAATACCATATTTTGGGATAACTGTGTAAGCACCATCGTATTTCCCTTTCTCCAATACTGCCAAATTACCTATTCCACCTCTATAATCCCCATTATCAGTATGACAAGCTGTTCTAAAATTATTATTCAATGTGACAGTTGTAAATACTGAATTATCTATTTTGAAATCTTTGTGTATTTTTCCCCAAAATTCTTTCTGTGGCTCGTATTTTTCAGGAAGAAACTTTTCATAGAGTTTCGAGATATAACGAATATATGGCAAAGTTAATCTATACTCATCAAAAAATCTTTGGCTATATTCTGTCATTCTACAATATGGAATTCTCGCATATCTGTCCATGTAGCCAATTACACTTGACATCACAGCTTTAGCTTTGGGGGAATTTGAGTATGTCCCATCTTTCTTTAAAGGTATAAATCTGCCACCACCAAGAACTTTACCCACCATAAGACCATCTACTTTCATTCCAACTCTCATATCTTCCATTTGACCTGATGCCAAACCTCTGTTATTGGACATCTGGAAAGATGCTTTCCTCAAAAATGGAAATGCTTTTTTACAATGTTCAAATGGGATAATTTTGGGTAAATACATAGCCACGATTTCATCATCTGAAGTCTTAAAAACAGTATTTTCTTCAGGAATTGGATATTTAATATAAGATTCATCAAGGTATTTACCTTTAATAGCATCTAATTCTTCTTTTTGGCAATGTTCTTTAACTGTTATTACTTTCATATTCGTTCTTAATCGCTGTCATTACTGCATCTGTTATGCTTTCAGAATTGTAAACCGACTTTAATTTTTCTATCCTTGTTCTGAAGATTGGCTCACTTTCGCTATCTAAAAATAATTGCACCATTCTGACTTGCGATGGCAAATAGTCATCTCCAGCACCATCGAAATTTTCATCTACAGCACTCAATGTTTCGTTTAATTCGACATTTGTCGCAAAATTAACTTCTTTCAAGTCAAATCCCCAATCTACCAAGTCATTATTATCGAAAAAATTAGCCAAATTGTCATAATTCCATTGTCCAACATTCTTGTTTAATCGGATATTTAACTCTTTTTCTTTATCTTCGGTGAGGTTTACTTCTACACATGGTACATTTTCCATACCTAATTCTCGGCAAACTTGTAATCTTTGATGACCGCCAACTACTATATTTTTCCTTGTTTCATGTATATTAACTATAATTGGGTCTACCAACCCAAATGTATTGATACTATCTTTGATGTCTTGAAACTGTTTTGATGTCAAATCTCTTGGGTTATAGTCTGCTGGAATTAAATCTTTTACTTTCTTCTCAATTATTATCATGATTTCTCCTAAAATTTATTCTCCATTAGTGAATCATAGCATTTTGTAGAGTTATTCCAACGAAGAACTATCTCCCCAATGTTGCCTTGAACATCTACTTCCCTGACTTTTGCCACTCTTACTGTTGTTTGACCTCTTTCGAAATCCCTAGTCACAATGACACCTATGTCTGCCTTGTTGTTCCAATGGCTTGACCCACTAACATCGTAGAGGCTTTTTACCTCAAAAATGCCATCGGCATTTCTTATCTGTTTAGTAGGGTGTGCAACCATGAATGTAATGGTATTTGTTTCTCGATTAAATCGTTTAATTTTAGATATCAGTAGCGATATGTGTTCATCTTCCCTTAAATTACTCCTTGCTGGATTAATTTCGTTATATGGGTCTGTCACTAACCCATCGCAACCAAACTCATCTACACAATATCTTGCTCTATCTAAAATCCAATCTACATCAGGCGAATCGCCTTTCTTGTCAATAAAATAAAAATGCTCGTTAATAAAGCCCACAGCCTCTTGTACTTCTTCAATCGTGCATCTATTATCGAACATATTATCGAATGGCTTGTGTACATATTTTTCTATTAATCTTTTTAGATTAACTGCCAAAGAATGTTCAGGTGAGAATATAACGAATTTAAAGTCATGCTGTTTGGCACATCTCATTATGATATCGAATGTTAAACTTGATTTACCACAATTTGGTGTTCCTGTCATTAAAATAAATGATGGCTTAACTAACCTCATAATTGGGTCTAAATCTTTAAACCCTGTTGTGTATCGCTTACAAGTTTTGCCCTCGTACAATTTCCATAAATCTTCGTATAAATCGTTGGCTCTATGAATACCATCTTTAATTGTCATTGTTTTTTACCTCGCTAAAAACACTATAATATACTATTAGTAGTTATAAATAAAGTATTATCCAGCTATGAAATTCTTATTTCTTGTTTTCTGTCTAGTAAATTTATTCTCATTTGTTATATTAGTATTAGTCTTCAAATTGGCGACTATCTTTTTAGGCATATTTATCGTGTACACATTGTGTTTTTTCATTCCTTTCCCATGCTTTCTTACCTTAATTAGCCCTGTTTCGACCAATTTTTTTGTATATCTTGCAACACTACTTTGGGAAAAAGAGCAAATGGAACTCAAATGTGACAAACTTGGATAACATTCATTTTTGTCATCTGCATAATTTGACAACATTATTAGAAGTAATTTGCTACCACCACATGGTGTTTTTTGTTTAACTGCCCATGATATCGCTATAAAACTCATTCTGTATCATAGAAATCGTTTGGCTGAACTTCTGAATTAGTGTAATTCATTATTAACTTCATGTTCTTCTTGCTAGGGATTTTATTCCCATACTTCCACGAATTAACAGTCACTTCTGGCACATCTAAATCCTTTGCCACTCTGCTCACTGTAAGTGATTGTTTCGTAAGAAAATCTTTTAATTGCATACTTGTTCTCCTGTTTCTTACAATTATTACTTATTATATATTATAAGTAAATATAAAAAAAGTAAAATAATACTTTAAATATAATTATTTTTAGTATATATTAAAATAAACAATGAATAAAGAGGCAAATATTATGAACAAAGAACTCAACAAAAGACATCTCTGGAATGTTAAAAACCCAAAGAAAAATCAAAGAGCAATAATCTTAAGACATCTTATTCTTAATAAGACCATTACATCAATAGAGTCTTTCTCTAAATATATGATTACAAGATTATCGGCTATTATTTTTGATTTAAGAGTGCATTACAAAATAACAATGCACAAGCCAAACAAAAAACCATATGGTATTTACACTTATAAAGGTAAAAAATAATGAAACTATTAACTAATGCACAATTTGAAAAATTAACTAGAAATTGGGAAAAGCATAAAAAAGCATGGAATGATGAACACCCAACTAGCATAAACCATAAAGTAGTGGTTAAGTTATTCAATCCAACAGGAATTGGAACATGGTGGCTTACTGAATTAGACCCTATTAATCAAATAGCTTTTGGGGTTGCAGAACTTCACGAAAGAGAAATCGGACATATTGACTTAAAAGAACTCATGGATTTTAAGGGTCAATTTGGATTAGGGATTGAAAGAGATAGGTATTTCCCAAGCAATAAATACACTTTAGAGGATATAATAAATGGAAAACACGAACAATAAATACATATCCAAGCCATATAGAATAAGAAGTCTACAGGCAAGAACATGGTCGGAAAAACATCAATTTGACAGAATCAAGATGGAATATATCTGTAGAAATGTAGATAAAGATTATCATAGTAAAAAAGATTTTCCTGAACATTTAAAAGTTAAACATGACAAACACTCTTACATTGGTGGCTGGGACACATTTGCCGAGCCATTTAAAGCTGAAAATACATGGCTAGAAATGGAAGATTTGGATATATTGTGTAAACAATTAGCCCAAATACTAATAAGAGAAAGAGGCGAACAAGGATTTATTAGGTATATTTCAGTTCATTTGTATCATGGTGCTACAAAAAGAACTGTCGCACTAAAGAGGTTTCATTATGACTAATTTAGAATATAACATTACAAACCCATACACCGAAAAAGAAATAGAAGAATTTGAAGAATGGAAAGTGAAATCCGAATATGTTATTGGGCAAAAGAAAATGGGCGAAGAATATAAGTCCATTACTCAATGGCTAAAAACAATGCCAAATAAAGATTTAGAAAGATGGCGAAAGAATGTTGGCGAAGAAGTTGCCGATTATATTATGAAACAAGGTGCTGAAAGAGGAACAGCAGTACATGAAATGATTAGGCGATATCTAGAATTACCCTATCAAACAAGAAGAAGTGAATTCTCAGCAGAACATGGAAGTTTCGGTGAAATACCATACGAATATAGAACAAAACATTGTTTACATGATGGATTGTTTATGAATATGTTGCATGATTTACAAGCCATCAAAGATGTATTCTTATTGGAAGATTGGCTATATTCTGACAAATATAAAATCTTTGGAAAAGTAGATTGTATCGGACAGTTCTATGGTTATTATGCAGTAATTGACTTTAAAACCAAAAGAACAAGAAGAGAAAAAATGACTACCGAAGAGGGTATTCAATTAACAGCATATGCTCTTATGTTCAATGAAATGTTTAAAAAAGACATAAAAGATATAGTTGTTGTTGGTGCTAGTGAAGATGGTGGAATGTGGACTATTAGGAAAGAAATTAAATTTTATAAACCATTATTAGAGGATTTGATAAATTATGAAAGAAAAGACAGTTAAAATATGTGGCAAATGCCATGACAATATGTTGTTAGATATGCATAAGTTTATTATAGAAACTAATAAACTACGAAACAAAGTCGGTTTAGATGACCTGATTATGACAGCTAAAGAAATAAGAGATTTCAAAACAGCATGGCTATCTAAACAAGAACAAGAGATAAACAATGACGAAGAAAAAACGAAATAAGACAAAAGACAATATCAATCCTAGTTATTACAGGAAAGGCAAGATAGAAGTTGTTGATTTTATTCTTGACCAAAAAATGAGCTATCTAGAGGGTAGTGTCATTAAATATCTAACTAGATGGAAAGAGAAAAATGGAATTGAGGATTTGGAGAAAGCCGAGTGGTTTCTGCAAAAACTCATGAAAATAGAGGAAAAATAATACTATATTTATAATTACTTATAGTATATAATTGGTAAAGAAACAATGAAATATGAGGTAAAACAATGAACGAGCCAAGCAAATATGTTAAAGACTTCGAAGAGAAGAAGAGGAAAGAAAACAAAGAGTTGGGTCTTTTGACAGCACTCCACGAGTTTCAATCTTTAAGGTTAAAATCACAAGCAAATGGAAGAAATTCTCGTTTCAAATCTGATGAAAACCCTAAAGGAAGTCCATACTCTAATCTCGAAGATGTCATAGATTGTGCAAGAGAGGGATTACAATTTGGATTAATTTTTACACAAAGTCTAATTACCGAAGAGGGAGTAGACAAAATCCATACTGTTATGAGGCATATCAACGATTCAGAAATTATACAAAGTAAATATCCGATTCGTTGTTCAAACCCTGATAACCCTCAATCTTTTGCTAGTAGTGTGACATATGCAAAAAGATATTCCTTAAATTCTTTATTAGGTTTCGGTAGTGAAGTATCGGAAGATGATGATGGGAACGAGGGAAGTCCAGCACCAAAAACTCAACAAAATACATTTTAGAGGTAAATATAATGGAAATAGATAAAACAGATGAAGAAAATAGTCTATTCAAGAAAGGTACATTAAACGACCCTGATGGAATAGAATTATTCAAAGTAGGTAAACTCAAAGACTCTAACCCATATACCAATGAAGATGGTACTGCGATAGAGGGAAGATATCCGAAAAAATTGGTAGTCACTAAAGCTATGTCTAGAAATGGAAATGCTTATTATACTGTCTATCAAGAAATTGGGTGTATATTTCCTAGCAGAAATCCTGAATCAAAAGTAAAATTTTCAGGAAATATCGACATAGATGGCGAGGAAAAAGTTTTACTCGGTTATGACAATGAGTCATACTATGGATTAGAGATAAAAACTAAAGATGAAATGAACAATGGTAGTTCTAATCAAGATGATGGAAACACAGAAGATTCAGTACCATTTTAATTGTTGTTCATCATCAACAAGTGTGGGTAGTCTTTTTATAGCTTTTCTTACTACCCACACAACTTTTTAATCATGTCTATTGAAATATTCAAAAATGAATTTTTTCAAGTACATGGTAAAGCTGATTTATCAAAGATACCAAACTATGGCATTGTCACACTCAATATTTCAAGAGCAGACTTAATTCAAGCAAGATTAGAATTGTCTAGTGGTGTTGGAGATGAAACTAAAGCTGATGTCAATAACAAAGACACAGGAACAAGAAGAGTAAGAATGTGGAGAATGCCACTTAATTGCAAAATTGCCCAACTGTTTCATAAGTACACTGTAGAAATAAATAAAATTTTCAATTATAGAATATCAGCAATACAAGATATTCAATATCTAGAATATTCACAAGGCGATTATTACAAAGCACATTCTGATATAAATAATGAAATTGGCTCAACAAGAAAAATTAGTATCTCTTGGGTCATAGATGATGAATACGAGGGTGGAGATTTGAAAATTAATTATGGTGGAGAAGAAGTCGTAATTAATAAAACAACTGAACAATTAATTGCTTTCACAAGTTTCATGACACATGAAGTAACACCTATAATAAGTGGTGTTAGAAAAGTTTTAGTGTGTTGGGTAAGTGGAGAAAGCTGGAGATAAAAATATGAAAGTTGATTACGATATAGAATCAATATTGAAAATGATTCAACACATTGACAAAAGAAAAATTCCTTCTGATGTTGTAGATATTTTAAATATAAAATATTACTCAATGTCAAAGAATGAATATATAAGAATTGGAGATATGGACATAATGCATTTATTAAGAATCTTCAATAAATCTATTGACTATAAAGAACAAATGAATTTGAACAAGGGAGTTATACATGATGAGCTATGAAGAACAATTAGAAAAGATGGATAAAGAAGTTTTGAAAGAAAGGATTTTAGAAGTTTCAAAAACTTTAAACAAACAAATGCACTCAAATGCACAAAACATATGCGACAATTTGTTAAAAGAAAAATTTGATGAATTTAATTGTCATGACATTCTCAACAGTATCAACAACATCAATAATCTCATGAAAGCTATGGAATTTGTTAAAAATGGAATAATAAATCCTGAAATGGCGAAAAACCTAGATGATAGCATGAAGAAATGACTTTTATTTATTCCTAAATGAACTATACTATAAGTATAAATTAATTAAACGAGGTAAAAAAATGGTATTAGAAAAGTATAAAAAGTATAAAGAAGGAATGGCATTCTATGTCAGCTTATTAGAAAGAGGCTACAGCCCTGATTCAAAAGAAATGAGGGAGTTGTTAGATACTCTTAACCAACTTAAAGCATATGCAATCATGTCAGATAGGTTGGGTGTATGAAAAAAATAATTTTATATCATGGTACTGATATTGAAACTGCTAAAAAGATTTCAAAGTCAGGATTAAAACCAACCAAGAGCCATTGGGATAATTGCCCAAGTCACGATGACCATGTTTATCTGACCGACACATTCCCAATTAGATATGGAATTAGTAAGTCTACATCAAGTGATTTAGATGAACAAAAAATTTCAGTTGTTAGAATAAATATTTCAGAAGATAATTTATATCCTGATGAAGATTATCTAGCACAAATACCGAAACAATTTTATAATCAGATGGGTCTTGATATAAAAATAGCTGACATGGAGTTAATTGAAAAAACTATTTACTATCGAGATAATATTGAAAAGTATAAACATCTTTGGAAGAACTCTTTAGAAATGTTAGGTACTTGTTCACACAAAGGAAGAATAAAGATTAAACATATAACAGATATTTTTAATATTCAAATAAGTGAACTTACACATCATCTGAATGCTTATGCCGAAATTAACTTTGGCTACTTCAATGAGTACAAACATTATCATCAATTAGAACTTGATAAAATTTTAGGAAAAAAATTAGACATATCAAAAGAAATAGAATTTAGAAGATTGGGTAGGGCATTAAAAGTTTATATTCTAGTCAAATCTAAACTCTTAATGGAAAAACTTGGCAAATGTTTCTATCACACAACAGGAAATCCTAATGTCGATGATAATTTGTTTGTTCAAAATGGCATATTAATTTTCAGAACAGTCTTACATGACTTAATAAAAATAAATAATCCTCAAATTGATTTATCGGAAATCGACAACATAAAAGTAAACATTCAAAAATTAATCGAAAATGATGAAGTAGAAGTTGCTTATTCAGTTAATCAGCAAGAACATAAAACCGAAGATATGAGAATGAAATATTTAGAGAACAATTATGGCAAATGATATTAGATACAAAGTGACACAGGAAGATGTAAATGTAATGAGAGAATTAAACAACAAAGGATATTCCTATTCTAAAATTGCTTTATTATTTCCTATTACTGCACAGACTGTTAGATATTGGTGTGACGAAGAAGATAGAAAAAAACAAAGACTTAAAAATGCACGAAGAAGGCATAAACCATTGGATAAAAAAAGAATCGAGAGAATCACACAAAAAAGAAAAGAGTTAAGACAAGATGACAGATTTAAAACTAGAATATCCTTTCAAAGTGCTAAAGACGAAATGAGAGCAAAAAGAAAAACTGCTAGAGATTATAGAACAGGAAAAAGAGTGTCACTAAACAAGGCACTAAAAATATTAAATACAAAAGAATTGCATTTGGGTAATGCAAAAATTGACTAGAGAGGCAAATAACAATGACATTAGAAAGATATTTAGATAATATACTGATACCAACTTTTCTTCGTAAAGGAACAATGAAAGTCGATATCAATAAAATATTAAAGAATCTAAAAAGCGAAATAGATAGATACCATCAAGGCGATAAATCTATTACTTTATTAGAACATGAAATGAATATGGCGACATATAGGCATTTCAAAAGACACAATAAACAAGATGAGGCAAAAGATGATTGATAAATTTTACGACATATTAGAAAAAATCCCTGATTGGTTACAAGCGATAATCGTAATGTCGGTTGTTTCAATTTTTTGGATATTTGTATTGGGGTAGTGTTATCCCTACCCTAAATAGATAGGTTAGGAACACTAACTGTATAGCGTGAAAACAAAACCTATCTGTGAGAGTCGGAAGTTTACACCTCGTTTGCTTTCGGCTCTTTTTTTATGCCTGTTTTTCTGATAGATTGAAGTAAATAACTATTGGAGAAGTCATGATACCATTAGAATTATTGTCTATGCTAACATCTACTGTTCTTGGTGGTGTGCTTTCTATTATGGCACAGAAAGGCAAAGATAAAGCCAATGAACAGAAAATGTTAATGCAACGAGCTGGTTTTCAATCTAAACAATTCGACAAAGCGAGAGATGTTCAAGATAGCTTTACCAAGAATACTCGTAGGTGGATTGCCTTAATTTCAGTTGTATCAATATTAGTCATACCCAAATTAGCACCATTTATAGACCCAACACTTCCAATTTATGTTGGATATACCGAATCAGTTATGCAAGGTTGGTGGATTTTCGCTAGTAGTACCGATATGACACAATGGAAAGCTATGACAGGATTAATTATTACTCCTTTAGATACTCATGTTGTTAGCTCAATTATTGGCTTGTATTTTGGTGGGTCGTTAGTTCGTAGGTAAGAGGTGCAATATGAGTGATATTGATTGGAAGATTGTCCTTAAATCATTATTGTTAATTTTACTTATCGGCTGTTTACTTTCAATAGAGGCAAATGCCGATGTGACTTCTAGTGGCTCAACAACAAATACCCAAACTAATAATGCTGGGTCGAATACAGCGATTACAGGCGGATATGAAAGTTCTACTACCTATCAAAGTGGCTCTAGTAGTAATACCACGACAAATAACGAAACCAATAATTCTACGAATCAAAAAACTGCAGTTAATTCTGCCTCTGCACCAAGTATGTCTGTATATGGTCAGGACTCATGTGTAATTCCATTAACAATAGGAGTCACTACCATTGGTTTTAGCTTTAGTGGTGGGAATTATTACATTGATAAAGATTGCCAAAGAAGAAAATCAGCGAATATGCTTAATAAATTAGGTATGAAAGTAGCGAGTATTTCCCTAATGTGCCAAGATGAAAATGTATGGTTGGCGATGATGAATGCTGGAACACCTTGCCCAATAGATGGCTTGATTGGTGACAAAGCTAAAGCAAGATGGATTGAAAAAAGAAAGGGAAGTTTAAGGGCAGAAACAAATAAACCAAGCATGACATGGAATCATATGCTGGAAGATGGCAATTAGATAATTTATTAAGGGGAATACCCATGAAAAAACTTTTTTCAGTACGAGGAGTAGATTTTAAAACGACATTAATCGCATTTTCATTAATTATTTTGACAGCTTGTGCTACACCAAGAGTAACTATTGGTGAAATTGAAGTATATGGAAATAACGAAATTAGGATTGATGCACCAACAAAACAATGAGATACTTATTTTATATCATAGTTATTTTTCCTCTTTCCCTGTGGGCAGAAACTTTGACTACAGGGAATCTTTTAACCAATGGCACTTTTGAGAATGGTAATGCTAATGGCTGGACACAGAATGGGAATGGTACAGTTATTTCAGATTGTTGTGGCTCTAGCTATGATTATGAATTTGGAAATAATGGCTCAATCGAGCAATCTTTTAATCTAACATCTGATGATATAACTCAACAAATGCTCAATAATGGCATTACTTTGAATTCAAATATACAAGTTCAGAATGGAGAATGTGCTGTTGCTGGTTGCTGGGGTGGGCAAGGTGGTGCTGATAGTTTCACAATCAGACTTCGTATTTTAGATTCAGACAGCGCTGTATTATCAACAACGACCCAAACTCGCACAGATACTACAGGGATTAATGGAGAATACTTTACCAATTCAGTTTCTTATACAGGAATAGGAAGTAATATTGGGGACATAAAAATATCAGGAACAGATGCGAATGCACCAGCAACTCTTGGCGGTGCTAATGTTGATAATATATCGGTCACAATGACCTATGATGATACTGTTCTAACAGCGACACAAACAGCAGAATTAAATACAACATTTCAAGAAATAGAAGAATTAATAGAAATCGCAGAAGAAGTATTGCCTGAAACAATAGAAGAATTATTTTTGGAAGAAATAGTGTTTGAGGTTTTCGAACAACCTGAAATAACATTTGAAATGTTCGAAGAATTAATAATAGAAGAAATCGCAGAAGAAGAAATAAATACAGGAATTGTAAATATATTTTTTGAAACTTTTGAAACAAGCGAGGTAATAGAAATTTCAGAACTACCATCTATTGAGAGTTTTGAAGAGATACCTATGGAGGAATTTTATGAAGAAACAACACCAACCATTAGTGAGCCAATCGAATATGCCGAAGAAATATCAGAAGAAACTGAAGTTGGGCAGACCATCGAAGAAACCTCTAACTCTAGCGGAGAGTCTGTCGCTCTCGCTGGAAGAGAAGAAGAGGCAACAGGAAGTGAAAGAGAAGAAATTGGTGGAACAGGAAATGGAAATACACCAGCAGAAAACGAGAGAGGAACTTCTAATGAGCTTGGAGAAAATAGCCAAGAAGAAGAGTCATCAGGAAATAGTGCTGGAGAACAAGAAGAAGAAATCACAGTTGCAGAATCAGAAACAACAGAATCCGAATCTAATGATGAAAGAGGAAGTACAACTGAACAATCTCAAGAAAGCAATACAAGTGAAGAATCAACAGATAGAGATGGAGAAACAGAAACTACTGAACAAGATATTGAAACCGATAATCAAAGTAGCCAACCTACTGTGGCGGATATTTCAGTGGAAAAGATAAGACAGAAAGTAGAGTCAGTTATCAAAGAAGTAGATAAACAATTAGTCGTGACTAATATTATCGTGGCAAAATCAATGCAATCTGGACTTGATATTAACTCATACAGCCAAGTCAATAACAATATATTCGATAACCAGCCTACAATTAATGGCGGAGAATATTCGGATATTTTAGAATACACAGATAATAGAAATATTTATCAACAATCACAAGTTATGTATAATGATGATTATAGCAAGTATCAAAAAGATATTGATGATGCGAAAGCTAATACAATTAGAGCCAAAGAACATTTAAGGAGGATTCGTGGATATTAAAACAATAGCAACAGGAGTAGGTTTGGTAATTACTATTGCTGGTTTGTTCGTGTTCCAAGGGCAATTAATCGAGAGAGTAGAAAACCTAGAATCAAAACAAGCACCAAATATTAAACCATTAGAGCAAGACATCGCTATCAACAAAGCAGAAATCGCTGTACTTAAAAGCCAAGTAAGTGAAATGAAAGCTAGAAGTGACAATCCTTTAGCACAATAATTAGACAAAAAAAAGCACCCATGAAATTAATCATGAGTGCTTTCTGTCATAGATTATTCTCTATGACCTTCTTCTTCTATTAAGACACCTGTCATTTTTTCAAATTTAGGTTTGATAGCTTTGTAAACCATCTTTTCGATATCGCTATCAGAAGTATCATCTCCTTTCATTATTCCTTTGGGTAATTTGTTTAACCCAATATCAGTGACTTGAAGTTCCACTTCTCTGCTACAATGAACAATAGAACTTTGGTCGTGAACAATCATCTTGACCACTATTGTTTTCACTGTTTGTCTATCATTAAAGAGTGCCATTTGCTTTTCTCCTGTAAGATTTCTCTTACTGTTGATTAAAGTTATTGTTTGGTGGTGTAGCGGATTTTATATCAGAAAACCTACTCTGATACTTGTTGTTGTTCCAACTTCTTTTGATAGTACCGAAGTTTCTTTCGGTCTTTCTTTAGAAGTGTTTCTGTTCTCTTGATTGTAGTTTTTAACTTCGCCTCTTTTCTAAGAATGTTATTAGTCAATCTTTCAATCATTT
>VTLG01010465.1_pt1 | contig 36765 bp, 20 predicted proteins | sample 4694571 | NCBI WGS metagenome assembly VTLG01 (sample SAMN12604809, study PRJNA352737) | marine metagenome | biome: ENVO:00000447; feature: ENVO:00000209|ENVO:00000569|ENVO:01000036; material: ENVO:00002151; isolation source: viral sequences binned using virsorter ...
CGTATCATGGCGATCAAGTTATAGGAACTCCTACTGCTGGTTCATTTAGAACAGGAGCATATTCAGCAGCAGTAAATGATAAAACAAAAGATTCAATAGAAGTATTAAATTATATTTTAGGAAAATTGGTACCAAAAGCACCAGATGATATTGATGGTGCTGCTTTGGATTTGACGAATGATACTACAAAGAGACTTTGTGCTGGATTTACACCAACGAATAATACAGGTGGATCAGCACCATCGGCAGGAAGTTTATATGTTAGGAATACTACGAGTCAAATAACAACTGATCCTTTAACTCAATTTGGACCAGGAGGTTCTGGAACTGTTACTGGGTTTGTTAATGCTGTTGGTGTAGGAACTACAACATTAAATGTATCCTTTGGAGACGCAGCAGTTAAATCTGATGTTGGTACTTATGGTGCTTTGCAGATTTTAAATGAGAAGGATGCTGCAGAGTCAACTAGAAATACTGGAATAACTTCATTATTTTATGAAGTTGTTGATATAAAATTAACCAATGCTGCATCACCAGATGGATATAATAAAGCACATATTACACATGTTTCTGCTACAAGCGGATCAACTTACTGGTACGAAGATCCAAGCACAGTGGGTGCTCCTTCATTAACAGTTAGCACTACTCCTGTTACACCACCAGTGGGAACTGCTGTTACTGTACATTCTTCTGGAGTTCCACATTATACACAATCATCCAATAATGCATTTAATTATGTAATCACATGTACTAATGCAACAGGTGATATGTATAATAGTAATACATTTGTGACTACAAGTGGAAATACTTCTGGATTTGCAAGTCCTGGTAATAAAAATTATACAAACTTTGCTGGAGGAGCAAATCCACCAGTAAGAAATTATGGTGTTGGTTCTGGTGTTACTTGTGCTGTATCACAAGTTCCGAGAAATGTTCATTATATTGCAGAGTCAACTAATACAAAATTCTCTAATATGACTGCAAGCACTCCATATGGATCTAATAGTGCTAGAGCAACAATAAGTGAAAAGGTTCTTATTATGGGTACATCTGCAAGTACAAGTAAAATGGATGAAGATAATATATTAATTTCTTCTTTGGGAACAGGTTCTGGTAATGCGGTAAGAGTTAAAGCAGGTGCAACTGGAGATAATCCAAATCCCGTAACTACTAATTGGACTGGTCATCAGGTAGGAACTATTGATACTTATGAAGCAGCAGTTGTTGGTGGAATATTAAAACATGATGTAACTAATTATTCTTCGGGATACTTACCTACAGGTGGTCCTGATTTTTCTTCTGGAAGAAGTGGAGATCAATATTTCCAGATATTATTAACTAGAACTAATGTTTCTACATTTAATATTTCTTATACTGGAGATTGTGCAGGGTGTTGGGTTTGTTTACCTGAGAACTCCACTTGGACAACAGGATTAGATAATACTAATGGTTGGGCAGATATGTTCAATGAGTACATCGGTTCTGGAGTACCAAGGAATATAGATCCAGGATGTGCTTATGGTGGTGTGATGGATACTAATGGTGGTACATTCACTTGTACTTTTGGTACTGAGTCCTCATCAAATGGTGCTGGAAAGATATTAATTAGATGGAAATTGACTTCTGGACAGTCAATTACTGCTATGTCATTTACATCTACATAAGAAAGGAGAGGCAATTTAAGTGGGATATCCAACTTCGCAACAAAAAGTAGATTATCTATTTAAGAAGATAGGATTTAGTGCATCTAAAACAGGTGTTGCTGAAGATCAAACTGGTTTTGCTGGTAATAAAAAGGCTCCACCTAATGAAGCAATACCTTCTCCGTTAGTTGTTCCTGCTAGTAGTCTTTGGGCAGATACTTCTTATATACCAGCAACTCCACCAACTTCTAGTGATGGATATGTAGGAGTATATAAGACAACAAGTTCTTTCCGAATGACTGTAGATACTACAGTTTCAAATAATAGAACGTTTATTGCAAGAGATACATGGGGTAATCCTGCGTCAGCAATTAAGGGAGATTGGATAGATACTCAATTTGGTGCAGATTATATTATAAAAGTTTATAAAGGTGATCCTTCAACTAGTGCTGCAACTAAAATTTTATCTGCAGCAGGTACTAGTGGTAAGGATGATGTATGGTTCTTTGATTACTCTTCAGGTGTTCTTAACTTTAATGGTGAAGATCTGAATGGACAGTTAGCAGGAATAACAACAAGTAACATTTATATTGTAGGTTATCGTTATCTTGGTACTAAGGGAGTACAACCACCAGGTGGTATTGGTACATTCCATAATCTTTATGTTTCTGGTATATCTACATTTGTTGGATTAGTAGATATCAATGGTGGTGGTCAGGCAAATACATTCAAAGTAGAAGATTTAACAGATAATCGTATAGTAATTGCTGGTGCTGGTGGTGAACTAGAAGATAGTGCCAACTTAACATTTGATGGAACTAATTTTGATATTACTGGTTCTGGTGAAGTTAGTGCAAATTGGAATGTTGCTGGTATATCAACATTTACTGGTACCATTGATGCCAATGGAGACTTAGATGTAGATGGTCGTTCTGAATTAGATAATGTTAATATTGCTGAGACATTGAATGTTGTAGGTTTATCTACATTTAATGCTAATGTTCATTTATTAGATAATGATAGATTAAGAATTGGTGGTTCTGCTGGAACTTTTGATGGATTAGAATTGTATCATGACGGTAGCCACAGTTACATTAATGATTCGGGAACTGGGGAACTCAAGATAAACGGTTCAGGAATAGAAATTCTATCTGCTGCTGATACTGTAAGAATTGGTTCTGTACTTGCATATGAAACTCAAATATTTCATTCAAATAGTGAAAAACTTGCTTCAAAAGTTTGGGGTATTAATGTTACAGGAACACTTGATACTGATCAATTAAAAGTATCTGGTATTTCCACATTCACTGGTAATATAGATGCCAATGGAGATTTAGATGTAGACGGACGTTCTGAGTTAGACAATGTTAATATTGCTGAGACATTAAATGTCGTTGGTTTAACTACATTTAATGCGGATACAAAATTTATTGGTGCTACATCAGGTAGAGATATAACTTGGGATAAGTCTATTAGTAGATTACATATTGCAGATAATGCTGATTTAGCTTTTGGTGATTCAAATGATTTAATAATCAATCATACTGGTAACCACTCCTTTATACAAGATGCTGGACAAGGCCATTTGATTCTTTTATCTAATTCTCTGTATTTACAGAATACATCAGGTACTGAAACATATTTTAAAGCTATTAATAATAATCAAGTTGATTTATACCATAATAATGCTATTAGAGTAACTACTACTGAATATGGAGCCCTTATTTCTGGTGGACAGGCAGGTATAGGAACTCTTGGTGGACCTGCTATTTTACATATTGACCCTGCAACAGTAGGAGATGATACAGGTTTAGTTGTTATTAAAGGAAATCTCCAAGTAGATGGAACCCAGACTACGGTGAATTCTGCCACCATGACGGTGACAGACAAGAACATTGAAATTGCCAAGGGTGCTGCTAATGATGCAGCTGCAGATGGAGCAGGTATTACGATTGATAGTGGATCGGGAGATAAAACATGGAATTGGGTAGATGCAACTGGTGCATGGACTTCTTCTGAACACATTCAGGTTGCTGCTGGTAAGAGATTAGGTTTTGCGGATGATACGAATACTTACGTTGATAGACCTGCTGTTGATAGAATAAGATTTACTACAGGTGGTTCGGAAAGATTAATAGTAACCAATGATGGTATAAATGTAACTGGTATTTCTACATTCTCTTCTAATATAGATGCAAATGGAGACTTAGATGTAGATGGTAGAGCAGAATTAGATAATGTAAACATAGCAGAAACATTGAATGTTGTTGGTGTTTCTACATTTACAGGTGCAATTGATGCCAACGGTGATTTAGATGTAGATGGTCGGGCAGAGTTAGACAATGTTAATATTGCTGAGACATTAAATGTTGTAGGTGTATCAACATTCACTGGTAACATTGATGCCAATGCAGGATTGGATGTAGATGGAACTTCCGATCTAGATCAAGTTAATATCGCTCAAGGGTTAAATGTAACTGCTGGTATAGCAACATTCGCTGGTGATATAGATGCCAATTCAGATATAGAATTAGCAGGTAATCTAGCAGTCACTGGTGTTTCAACATTCACTGGTAACATTGATGCTAATGGAGATCTAGATGTAGATGGACGATCAGAATTAGATAATGTAAACATAGCAGAAACATTAAATGTTGTAGGTGTATCAACATTTACTGGTAACATTGATGCTAACGGTGATCTGGATGTTGATGGACGTTCTGAGTTAGACAATGTAAACATAGCAGAAACATTAAATGTTGTCGGTGTTTCCACATTCACTGGTAATATTGATGCTAATGGTAATCTAGATGTTGATGGAACTTCCGATCTAGATCAAGTTAATATCGCTCAAGGATTGAATGTAACTGCTGGTATTGCAACATTTGCTGGTGACATTGATGCTAATGCAGATATAGAACTAGCAGGTAACCTAGCAGTCACTGGTGTTTCTACATTTACAGGTGACATTGATGCTAATGCTGACATAGAGTTAGCAGGTAATTTAGCAGTTACTGGTGTTTCCACATTCTCTGCTGGAACTGTTAAAGTTACTAAGAGTGTACAGATTAGTGAAAACTTAACTGTTACTGGTATTACCACATTTAATGGTTCAATATCATTACCTCCAGGAAATGGTGGTAATTTTGGTAATATTAATATTGCTGTTACTGGTAATAATGAAATTGATACTGATAGTGGAAATCTAATTATTGATTCTGCTGGTGGTACGATTAATGTTGATGATGGACTAACTGTTGCTGGTGTTTCTACATTTACTGGTACTGCTAAATTTGATGATACTGTTGGTATAAACGTTGCTCCTAGTACAGGATCGCATTTATATATTAAAACCACAGGAGGTTCAGATGGTTCACCTACTACTAAGAGGGGATTACTTGTTCAAGAAAGTGCTTGGTCTGATGGAAATCTAATTGAAGCTCAAGGTAGTATAGGTAATACTATTTTCAAGGTTGGTGGTACTCCTAATGATGTTGAAATACCTAGTGATACAAGTAAGTTTAAATTAGGTGTTGGTGGAGATTTAAGTCTTTATCACGATTCAAATAATAGTGTTATAAAAAATATTACAGGTGATTTATACATAAATGCAAATAATACACAAACTGGTATATTATTAGTTGGATCTACAGGTGCGGTAACTTTACGTCATGGGAATAATCTTAAGTTTGAAACTCTTGCTGATGGAGGTAAAGTTACTGGAAAATTAACAGTCACTGGTGATATAGATGTAGATGGTAATGTAGATGTTGCTGGCATTTCAACATTTACTGGTAATATAGATGCCAATGGTGATTTAGATGTAGATGGTCGCTCAGAATTAGATAATGTCAATATTGCTGAGACATTAAATGTTGCTGGTATTACCACATTCAATGTTGATACTGGTTTCATTGGTGGTGGTGCTGGTATTACTTCTGCTTATTGGGATCAGTCTGCTGCTTCATTGAAGTTCCTTGATAATGTAAAAGTACAATTTGGCGATAGTCAAGATTTGAGTTTGTATCATGGAGGAACAGCGAGTTATCTTACACATACTGGTACAGGTAATCTTTATATAGATTCTGATACTGTTGCACTTAGAAAAGTTAATCAACACAAATATTTCTTAGGTCAGTATGGAGTCAGTTATCTATATCATACCGATACACAAAGATTAAAAACTACTGGAACTGGTGTTGAGATAAGTGATGATCTTAATGTTGCTGGTGTATCAACATTCGTTGGTGAAACAAACATCGGTACTGGTGGAACAGTCTTTACTGCACTAGTTGGTGCTGCTGCATCTGTTGGTATTGGATCTGCATTACCTGACTATATGTTGGATGTTGCTGGTGCAATAAATAGTGAAACAGACATTAAAGTGCAGGGTGTCAGTGTTTCAGATACAGCTCTCAATGATGCAGTCGCAATGGCAATCGCTCTAGGTTAATCACAAATGGCAAATACTTTTAAATTAAAAACTAAAGCAAATGTGGGAACAACTACAGCTGATGTATATGTTGTCCCTTCATCAACAACTTGTGTTGTAATTGGTGTTACTCTTTCAAATACTTCTGGTAGTGGTATTAATGTTGGAATAGGAATAACTAGATCATCTACAGATGATGTAAATCTGATGAAAAATGTTCCGATACCTCAAGGATCATCTTTGGAATTCATGCAAGGAAATAAAGTAGTATTAGAAGCAACAGATACATTTACGGCAGAAAGTGATGTTAATAGTACTCTTGATGTAGCACTAACCATAATGGAAATTACTTAATATGGCACTTACTAAGGTTACTGGTGGTGTAGTATCACCCTCTTCGGATTATGCAATTAATAATGTAACTGGCGTAGCAGCAACCTTTACAGGTAATGTTTCCATTGGTGGAACTTTAACGTATCAGGATGTAAGTAATATAGACGCAGTTGGTATAGTTACAGCACAAGCAGGAATACATTTTGGAATTGGTGCTACTGTAGGTAAAGTTGATACGGCTACAGGTATAACGACATTTAGCAGTAGTGTAGGAATAGCAGATTCAATATTCCATGTTGGTGATACAGATACTTCAATAAGATTTCCTGCTGCTGATACCATTACAGCAGAAACTGGTGGTAGTGAAAGACTTCGCATTGATCCAAATGGACATGTTACACTAGGAATTGGTGTTAGTGCTAATAATAATGCTTATTTAACAATACCAAGATTGAGTACTGATGGTAATGCTATTGAATTGCATTCTCTAAGAAATGATACTGCACCTGCTGATCTTGCTTTTTATAAAAATAGATCTACATCATATGGTAGTTATACTGCTACCCAGAGTGGCGACACAATAATGAGTATCGCATCTTATGTTTCTACTGGATCTGCATATGCATTAAGAGGAATGCATCAAACTTATTTGTCAGGTACTGGTATTGATTATGCATGGAAGACATCTTCATCTAGTGAGAAGATGCGTCTGTTGCAGAATGGTAATTTAGGCATTGGAAGTGTATCACCAGGAAGACCACTTACAATAACACATACAGATCCAAGAATAAGATTACAAGATAGTGACAGTGGTGGTCATGCAGAAATTTATACAGATAATAATAATGATTTACATCTAACTGCTGATTCTAGTTCAAGTGCTGGTAGTAGTAAAATTATATTTAATGTTGATGGTACGAATGAAAAAATGCGTATCACTAATACTGGTCGATTGGGTATTGGAACTGGATCTCCATTAGGAGTTGCTCATGTAAATGTTGGGGGTGGTTCTACTGAACCATTTGTAATAGAAAGATCTGGGAGTGGTGAGAGTATATGGTCAATGAAACCATATGCTGGTAATTTATATTTTAGAGGTGGCCCAGCAGTATCTAACTATACATCTGATAGATTTGCAATTCTTTATGGTGGCAATAATGCATATGGTGGTGACGTACAATTCTTTGGTACTGCTGCTGGTATTACTTCTTGTGTTTGGGATGCTTCTGCTAATAAATTAATATTTAAGGATAATTCTAAATTAGTCTTAGGTGATGGCGAAGATTTCACCATGTATCATGATGGGTCAGGAAATAGTATTCTTCAAGATGATAATAATCTTTATATAAAAGGAAATTCAGTTTATATACAAGCTAATCAGAGTGAACCATCCGCATATTTTAATTATAATGGAGCTGTTAAATTATACTATGATGGTGGTACATACTCTACAGCTAAACTTGAGACTACTGCAACAGGTGTCACAGTAGATGGTAAATTAAGAATTGATATAGCAACTGGTGGAACTGTTGGTTCTGGAAATGCTGAAGGTATATTTTTAAGAAATACACAAGAAACTGATAATAATGCAGTTACTATTTTTGGTGGTGCAGATGATTATAATAATGCAGCATCAGCGATTAATTTTGTAAATGTAGATCATTCAGCAAATCATGGTGATATATCTTTTGATACAAGAGGTTTAGGTGGTTATGGAGAAAGACTTCGCCTTACAGGAACTGGACAACTTCATGTTGGTAATGCGACAAATAATGCTATTAATAATGCATTATTTAAAGCAGTCGCTGATGATGGTGAGGCTGATGAACTGTATGTTGGGCAATTTATTAATAAAGAGGCAACAGCAGGACATAGTTTTGGTGTCAATATACAAGCAGGATCAAACTATGAAGATCATGGATTTAGAGTAAAGAACAGAGCTAATGATACTACTCAATTCATTGTAATTGGTGATGGTGAAGTTGGTGTTAATACTACGGATCCTCGTTTTAATAATGGAAGTAGTCATGCTAACAATGGATTTCATCACCTTGATACCAAGTTTGGTGTTAAAGGATCAATTGCTATAGGTAATTTAAGTGCAACTGCTACAGATGAAAGGGAACTAGCATTCTATAGAAGAGGTGGGCCTGCACCTGGAACATCAATGTCTACTCATAAGATGGGTAGAATTGCTTGGTATGGTTCTTCTAATGATACTGCTCTCCCTGATAAAGCATATTCAATTTCCTGTGTTCCTAATGGAGGTGGTTGGACTGCTGGTACTAATAGAAGAGCTTCTATAACCTTTAATAATCATGATAGTCAAGTGATGCGTCTCACATCAACAGGTAATGTACTTGTCGGTGATCATACTTCACCGTTAACTAATTATCAATCTAATCAGACCAGACTTTCAATTTATGATTCTGCAAGCTCAGGTGGATATTTAGAACTTGGTGGAAACAATCCTAATAATAGTCACAGTTCTGGAACAATATTATTCATTAATAATAATAATGCTGATGCTGATAATAATGATGCAGATGGAAAAATACTTGCGATGCAGAGGGTGGAAAATGTTACCACAGATAGTAATGCTGGTGATGATATGGGTGGAGATTTAAACTTCATGACTAAACCTGACGGTGGTGGTTTAGATGAAAGATTTCGCATCAAAGATGTTGGTAGAATTGATATTAGGGGTGAAAGTGGACAAACTGGTTTCCATCTCAGTAACAGATATGGACAGGCAGGAGTATTTGGTGGAATGTATTATGATGGTAGTGCTTGGGTTAGATCTGCTGCTGGTAGTAGAAAAGGTGCTGGAATGTATGTGAATACAGGTGGTTCAATAGGATTTGTATTCGCCTCAGAAAATAGTGGTACTAGTGCGACTATGAAAGAGTTTGTGTCGCTTGGTGAGGTGCATCAGAATAGTGGTGGTATCACCATTAATGGAGATGCATCTAGTACTGCTGGTCCTATAATAACATTACAGGATAATGTATCTACTGGTACTCCATCTTCTACAATAATGGCAACTTCTGTTGGAGGTCTAATTATAAATGCAGATGCTGGTAATGATGTTAATGGTAGTTATATTCAATTCAAACAAGATAATGAAAATAAATGGTTGATGCAAGATAATGATTTTAAATCTAGTGTAAATGGTATTACTGAACCAGCAGCAGCATTATTGGGATCATATCATAGTGAAAATAATACTAATCATGATGGAACTGTTGATTGTACTGCAATTAAATGTAATACTTTTGGTATATTAGAGGTGTTTGGTAGAGTAAACCCAAATACTTCTGGTTCTGGTGCATATTCTGACCCAATACATATGTACATATATCATGGTATTGGATGGAATGGAGCAGTTACGAGTTTTATATACTGTAGACATGTTGCTCCACCTGCAAGGGATGCATTCTCATCAGGAACAGGTGCTAATGGTAACAATATATCTGTTGTTTGGTATGATGGTTCTAGTGAAACTACAGAGTGTAGTTCTAATAGTTCATCTCATTATGTGAGATTTAAACTTCATGGGTTCAATCCAACTCATGGTCCAAACTTTGCAATTCGAGTATTTAAGAGGTTCTAAAAATGGCTGACGGCATATCCTATTGGATGAGTAACTTTAGGTCGAAAGGTGGAGATCATTGCCAACCTTTCTTCCGAGCTCAGGGTCCAAGTGGTAATTATGGTTTTCAATATATTTCTGGTTCTCATAATACTTTTAAAATACCATTAACTGGAGCTCCATCAATTGATCAACCACATGATAATTTTGATGAAGCTAACAGTAGGTTTGTTGCTCCATTTTCTGGATATTATTTCTTTACTTGGAATGTATGTGTTCAATGTAAAAATGGTGATGAAATTGATGACTTGGGTATGTCATTACGAGATAATAATAGTATAATAGTAAATTACGAGCAAGGATTTCATTCATGGAGAGGTAGTGGAACTGCTTTTGGTAATTATACTGGAAGTTGTCTCTACTATTGTGGAGGAAATGATCAGATAGAATTATATGCCACAGCCTATAATGGTTATGGATCTAGTACTGCTGCTAATGGATATTCTATCGGTTCTGGAACTAGAACTAATTTAATAGGATGGTTAATTGGCGGTTCAGGTTAAACCTAAATATATAAGTAACAATTTTCTTAAAACTCATGGCTGATTATACTATTTCTATATCTGATAGCGAGAAAAGAGCACTTGAAACAGTTATTAATCCAGGTACCCCAGGTATTCGTACATGGGCTGAAGACACATTAAAGTGGAGAGCTCATAAAGCAGCAAGTCAGATAACACAAACTCTATTTAAGCATTGTAATGATAATAATATTGCAATTGCTATTGGAGTGACGGCACAAATAGAACAGGCATATTCTGTAGGAATTGCTGTTACTGCTGGTTCAACTAACCCATAAATATCTACAAAATAGTAATATAAATGGCATTAGATAAACTTACTAAACTTACTTCTCAATCTGGTATAACTACTACGATTGACTATCAGATGTCAGATCTAACAGTAGATACTATTACTGTTCAATCTGGTGGACTTAAGATGCCAGTTGGAATGAGTACATTCCAAAATGTTACTGTTACAGGTAATTTAACTGTAAATGGAACTACAACAACGTTAGATACAGATTTGATAGGTGTAGATAAGTTAGAAGTTTCTGGAAGTAATACAACAGCAGTAGGTATAATAACACAAGCAGGATCAGGAGATATACTTAGATTATATGATAGTACCACTGAAGTCTTTAAAGTTGCTGATGGTGGTAATGTTACAACAAGTGGTTCTGTAGGTATTGCTGATTCAATAATTCATGTTGGTAATACAGATACTTCAATAAGATTCCCTGCTGATGATCAAATTCAATTAGAAACAGCTGGTTCATCAAGAGTAAATCTTACTGATGATAGATTTCAAATTCTGAATAGGTTACTCACAAGTGGTGATTATAACTATTTGTCTGGTAATTCATCAACTCATACTACATTAACACTTAAAAAAAGTTCTAGTGGTGCTGACTCTGTTGATTATCTGCAGTTAAGAGATAATAGTAATGCTTTAAAATTTAAAATATCTGGTGATGGTATTTTGTTCACACCAGATGTATTAGCATCACATGAAGGAGATACAGATACAAAGATAAGATTCCCTAATGATGATAAAGTTTCAGTAGAGACAGGAGGTAGTCAAAGACTTCTTGTTCAAGATGCTGGAGCAAAGGTAACTGGTACTCTAGAACTTACTGATTCGTTATATTGGGATGGAGATACTCTTACTACTATTGATAATGCTGGTATTTCTTCTACATTCCGATTCAAAACGGGTGGAACCACCGTTATGGATATCACTGCTACTAAAAATGTACATATCAAAGATGATAGACAATTATTGATTGGTGCTAGTAATGATTTAACAATTTATCATTCATCCAGTACTAATAAAAGTTATGTAACTTCTGCAACACACGATGTAATCCATTCTTTTAATGTTGGAAAACCTTGGACACTACAAACAACTGCTGCTGAGAAAAGGGTTCATTGTCCTACTACTAAATCAGTTGAGTTATATTGGAATGGAACCAAAAAATTCGAGACAGATAAACACGGGGCTATCGTAACTGGAGTATGTACTGCTACTTCATTTAGTGGTGCTTTACCTATATCAAATGATACTAATAATAGAGTTCTTACAGCAACAGGATCTGGTGGAATAAATGGTGAAACAAACTTAACTTTTGATGGAAATCAATTATTTACACAAACTACTGGTGCTACTGATCCTTTAGTTGTAAATACTACCTATGCAAATAAAAAAGCAGTAATTAGAGAAACAAGTGATGCAAACTCAAATACTGGATTAGTAATAGAAAAGAGACATTCATCTATGCATCCAGCCAATCATTGGTATGGTGATATTCAATTTCGAGGTTGGGATGGAAGTGGATACCATAGAGCAGGTTTGATTGAATGTGTTGCCGTTGGTACACCATCAAATGATAATATGCCTGGTGAATTGCGTTTCAGTACTAATCCTGGAGCAGCAAGTCAGACAAAAATACTAACTATCACAAAAGATGGAAATCTTTATCATACTGGTGGTGGTAACAACAGGAGATATAGTTTTGCTAGTGATGGAACATCACATTATATGAGTTTTGATAGTACTTTAAATGGTATAAAATTAAATGGTTATGGTGGTATTGCATTTGAAACGAACGGAACGAATGAAAGACTTCGCATCGGATCAGGTGGTGGTGTTGGTATTAATACCTCTCTAATCCGTAATAATCGTTTTTTAAATATTGCTGCAGCTTCGCAAGATTATAGTAGTGGAAGTACTAATTTGACAGATGGTGGCGGTATAATGTTCCAACATACTGATACACTTGCTAGTACTAATAGAACTTATCCAGGCATTTTCTGGTCTGGAAATACTGCTTCTTTAGGAAGAGCAAGAGCAGGTATTATAGGTATAACTGCTGCTAATAATGATGCAACTCATATTGCATTCCTTACCAGACATGCAGCAGATGGAACCGCATTTTATCCTACTGATGAAAAAATGCGTCTTACAAAGGATGGTGTATTACTAGTTGGTCATAGTTCTTCACCGACTAGTGATGGTGATAAACTTCAAGTAGTTTCAACCAGTGGTGGACATGGTATTAATATCTTTAACTATTCTGCAAGTGCTTATGGAAACCAAATTGCATTTATGAAGTCCAGAAATGGAACAATTGGAGGTAATACAATACTTAATACTGGTGATAGAATAGGAGAATTGAATTTCTATGGAAATGATGGTACAAATAGATCTTTAGGTGCTCAAATTTCAGTTAGAGTGGATGCATCTCCTGGTAATGATAATACACCATCAGCGATATATTTGATGACTGGTACGAACCAGTCTATGCAAACTAGATTATCAGTTAAATCTAATGGATGTGTTGGTGTTAGTAAAAATGGATGGTCAACAAGTGATAATTCTTTCGCACTTACTGTTCATACTGGTGCTACATCAGACTCTGGTGCTCCTGTAAGTGACGGGATAATGATTGTGAGTCAGAATAGTAGTGGTAATCAGAACTCTACTACTGGTAAGTTAATGTTCTGTGGACACGCACAAGTAAATGGACCTTTCTTGTACGCTGATAATACACAAGCATATGGTAAAAAGGATTTAGTATTCCACACACGTTCCACAGCAAACGATTACACAACACAACTTGCAGAGACAGCAAGACTTACTAAATCGGGACATTTTGGATTAGGAACTGAAACTAACGTAGATTCATTAATGCATATTCAGGGTACTTCTGATAATGGTGATGAATACTGTCAGTTGACCATTGAAGATACTGATACTACAGCAGGAAGTCAAATTCCAAGTATTCAGTTCAAAGGTAATGGAACAAACACTTGTAGACTTAGAGGATCAGATGGAAGTGGTTTTCAGTTCCATCAATGGAATGGAAGTGCTCAAATTCAAAGAGCAATTATTGGAAATCCTGATGAAGCTGGTGCGTTTTTACTCAACGCTGATGATAGAGGTTGGGCAACATTTAGATGGAATAACAACACAGGAATGAGAACTCATGTTCGGATGCATTATTCACCAGGAAATGCTGTTCAAACAAGAGATTTAATTAGAATTAGAAGAGCAAACTGGGGATGGGGGTTTTATAAAATTAGATGTAGACAGATTTACTACTCTGGATCGTATGAAACTACATATTATATAAACGGTCATGGAGTTAATGGTGACTATTACCATGTTCGTAAGGAAGACTTTGGTGGTGATGTTTCTAATAATGACTGGGCAGCATGTACCATTACAGAACATTCTTCAAGTAGTTCACCAGGTAGTACATCAGTTTATTACACTGATGTAAGGGTAAATATTCCTAATTATAGATATGCTATAATATGGATTGAAGCATGGGGAAGTGGTTATAGCACTGATCCTACTTCAATGGCAACAAATTCTTATTGTTTACTATAATGGCATTTCAATACAATCCAGAATGGATACATCATCCCCTGCCTTTACCTGGTGGTGGAATTAGTATGCTTGATCCTAATGAAATAGTTCCAGCACTACCAGATCATCCTGATCATGGAAAGACAGGATTTCAGGTTACTGTAGGTATTACTACATCTTTGGCTGCAGAGTATAAAGAGAAGAATACTTGGGCTCAGATGAGAGAGTATAGGAATAAGGAACTTGCTGATTCTGATTGGTCACAAGGTAATGATGTTCCAGATTCAATTAAACTTCCATATCAAACATATCGTCAAGCACTTAGAGATATTGGTGGTGCTGCTACAACTGCCGATGTAGTTTGGCCAACAAAACCCTCATAAATAACTAAAAAAAGATATGGCATATCTAGGTAATAGACCAGCAACTGGAGAAAATAATGCATTTAGGATACTTGACGATATCTCATCTCATGTAGTATCTTTTAATGGATCTTCTGCAAGTGTTGTTTCTGTTTCTGCTGATACTATTACCATTGCTGGATCAGAGCACAGATATATTACTGGACAGAGAGTTACATATTCTAAGGGCGGTGGAACTGTAATAACTGGATTAACAGATGCTACAGCATATTATGTGATTAAAGATAGTGATACAACAATACAACTTGCTACTACAGCATCAAATGCAACTAATGGTGTTGCAGTCAATTTAACAGGTCTTGGAGCAGGAACAGCACATACGTTGACTCTTGCTTTTGATGGAACCAATACAAAATTCAAACCAACATATAATGATGGATCTCAGAATCCAATAATTACTAGGGCAGCACAACTTGTAATATCTTTAAATGGTGTTATTCAACAACCAATAGATAGTGCATCTCCTTCTGCAGGATTTGGTATTGATGTTTCAGGTAATATTATATTTTCAACTGCACCAGATGCTAATGATGATTTTTGGGGTCATGTACATGCATCTAATACAGTAACATTTGATATTTCTGATAATGATATAGATAATTTTACTGGTGATGGATCAACAGCAAACTTTAATCTCTCAAAGACTCCACCAGATAATAGAAATATATTAGTTACATTAGATGGTGTAGTTCAATATCCATCAGATAATAGTAATACAAGAGCATATACACTTTCAGAGAATGAATTGCAAATGGTAAGTGCTCCTGGTAATGGAGTTGCAATTCAAGTAAGACATATTGGATTTGCTGGTCCAACAGCTGGTGGCGGTGGTGGAGTTACAGGATTTTATGGTAGAACAGGTAATGTAGTATTAAAGAGTACTGATAATCCAGTTATTGGTAATTTAACAGCAGTAGATGGAACATTTAGTGGTAATGTCTCGATTGCAAAGACATTAACATATATGGATGTTGCACATATTGATGCTGTTGGTGTTATAACTGCTCAGAGTGATGTTAATTTTAATGGTAGTGGTGCTGGTATATCTTCTTCTTATTGGGATTCTTCAGCGAATGAATTTAAGTTTAAAGATAATGTAACATTAAGTTTTGGTGATGGGCAGGATTTAAAACTGCTGCATAATGGAACAAATTCAGTTATCAATAATACAACTGGTAGTTTATTATTTCAAAATGGTGGTTCATCATCTGCATGGATAAACAGTAGTGGAGTAATTTATACTAATAATGATATATTATTTCAAGGTGCAAGTAGTAATGTTGTTTGGGATAAGTCTGAAAATTATTTTACATTCCCAGACAAGATTGCAGTTCATACTGGAGATGCTGATACAGCAATAAGATTCCCTGCTGATGATACTATTTCGTTTGAGACAGGAGCAACATCAAAAGTATTCATTAATAGTGCAGGTGATTTAACACTTGGAGCTACTGCTGGTAATTTAGGAAAGTTATATATTAAACAAGGTGCAGATACAGATACTGAAGGTGTTGCTTTATTAAATTCTGGTGGAACTAATTCATTTAAAATATTTCTAGGTGATAGTTCTGGTGCTATTGCTCATTTTGGACATGGTGGACAGAAACAACTTAATATTACTCAAGCAGGTAAAGTTGGCATCGGAACTTCAAATCCTGATGAATTGCTTCATCTTGCTAGTACTGGAACCGCTAAATTTAGATTAACTGATGAGAGAACAAGTATTTCAGATACATCTCAATATGGTGTAATTCAGTTTGAGCAAAGAGATTCAAATACACCTGGCGTTTCAGCAGAAGTGGCAGCTGTGATGCAGGATACATCAAACGGTAATACTGCTCTACAGTTTAAAACAGGAACTCCAAGTACAATTGCAGAAAGACTTCGCATCACAGGACATGGTAATATGGCATTGGGAAATGATGGTTCATTCCCAATTTATACTGATACTAATGATAGAAATTTTATAATAGGTACAGGATCTGACGATACTGCAATTCAAATACATAGTGGATCAGATAAGTATGGTGGTGTTTATTTTGGTGATGCTACAAGCGGTGGTGATAGATATCGTGGATATGTTGAATTTAAACATGGTACAAGTGATGATTATCTAAGATTTGCAGCTGGAGGTGGTGAAAAACTTCGCATCACAAAAGATGGACAATTAGTATCAACAGGAACAGCAGCAGAATTAAGTTTAACTAATAGTGGTAGTACTGCTACAGAACAGACTGGGTACTTCTATACTTCTGGTTCGGGAATACATAACCGAGTGTTAATAAAAACTAGCACAAATAATGGTGGTGATCCATACATCAAGTTTGATGCTGGTGGACAAGATATGATTGTTGGTAGCAGATATGTTGGCACAACAAATAATTTACTTGTAATGGGGCCAGGACTTGATCCAGATACTAGTACTGCTATATTTGTTAAAGGTACTGGTTTCGTTGGTATTAATACCACCAATATGTCAAGTACTCTACAAATATATGGTGCTAATGATGGTGAAGGAACTGCAACAGGTCAAATAACATTAAAAGATACTGCTGCTTATGATGCAACTCCTACTGGTGGTATAGTATTCCAAGGACACCATACTGCTGGTGCTCAAGCAATCTTTGCTGGTATTAGAGGATTTAAAGCAAATGGTAGTAATGGTGATTATGATGGATGTTTAGGATTTGATGTAAGAAAACATGGTGCAGTCGCATACGAAGCGATACGAATTGACGAAGATGGAAATTTACATGTTAAAGGGACTAATCATGAAGTGAGATTTTATAGAGATGATGGTGCTCGTTATGGTGCGATTACTTATGATGGTGGTAATTTTAATATAAAAAATCCTGCTAACGATCACACTCGTGTTCTTAATCATGGTGGGACTGAACTAATTAGTTTTAATCATGATACTACAATTGATATTCCAGGCGGTGTTATTAATTTAGGAACTGCAGATACTTCTTCTGGTCATGTAAATGCATTGGAAAATCTGACATTTAATATTGATACAGATGATGATGATTCAAATACTAGACACTTTAGGTGGTTTAAAAATGGTTATTCTGGAAGTGGCACAGAATTGATGAGACTTGGTGAAGATGGTAAAGTTGGTATTGCAACTGTAACTGCAGCAACGACTTTAGATGTTCACGGTGATGTGGCAGTTGCTTATAATGCGACTCACGCACTTCGTTTTTATACTCAACCAAGAAATAACTGGTCATCAATAAGCAATACTGCTACAGATAGTAATGCGAATTTATCAATTAAGGTTTCACAGGGTGAAGCGATACGTATACTCTATAATAAAAAGGTGGGTATTGGAACTGATAATCCAGCAACAAAATTAGAAGTAAATGGACAAATTTCTCAAACTGAAATTAATACCAACGTTACCACTAGTAGTTCGTCAGCTGTTAAGAGAGTATTCATTTATGATACTCGAATGGATAGTGATGGTGGAGCATGGAGAAATAGCGAAAGAGTAAAAGCAACATCTTGGTATACTGAATCATTAGGAACATCAACAAGAGGAAGTAGAGCAGAATTCCCAGTTGTTGCTATACTGGTTCTTGAATCTTACAAACTAACAATTTTTGATGGTGATGATCCAGCTATGCCAATGTGGATGGTGTTTGATAGAAAGAATGATAATGCTTCAACTGGTTGGTGGGATGGTAATAATAGTAATTATGGTACAGATGTACATTGCTTGAATGGATACATGTACTTGACCACTTCAGCTGCAGGTGGTTATTCATTGAATTGGATATCTGAGGAAATGAGAAACTGGTATGTTACCACTTATTCTGGTGCAAGAACAGGTGCTACGATTGCTGATAGAAATAGTAATACATTCCCAATAAGAAATGGATCAGATCCTCAAGGTGGAATGACAGTTTCAGCAAGTCAACGATCTGTTGATATGCGTGTTATGGATAATGCTGAAATAGATCATCAAACAGGACTTCCACAACCTCATGTATTGATTGGATCTTCTGGTGATAATGCTAATATGATTCGTATTATAGATGATAATTTCAAAACCAGTTTAGGTAGAGCAGGATCTTGGACATCTAGTACTGGTGGTTGTTGGGAGGCTAGATGGGATCATGTTCATGGTGGATACTGGTCAAGTCATGGATATCATCCTGAGACCAGTGGTAGTTATCCTAATCATGGTGGATCTATAACATATACTCCTAATATTGGTATAAGTGGTACAATACAAATGATGAATGCTAATACTAGAGATACATATCTCGTTGGACAAGGAAAAGGAAGAGATAATACTCCACCACAATTGACTGGTGTTTACCAACATGAAGGAAGTCATTGGACAAGTTCATCTGTTGCAAATTTCTGGTTACCAAATCCATCTCATTCTAATCCTGGAAAGTGGCATATTGCCAATAATGGAAAGTATTTTGGAACTCAACATGGATTAACTGTGGCGAGTCATCATCTTGAGGAAATCCCTCAGTATGATAATACAAAAGCAGAAAGAGATGCTCCTGTAAGAAGATCTTTACATGCTTATATTGGTAAAGATTATGCTACTGGTTATCTATTTGGTAATGATAAAGGATGTTATGGACATCAAACTTCCACAACAAGTCTTACATCTGCAGTTAGTGCATCTTTAGCATCTGATCCTACTTTTGAAAACGGTCATGGATTTGGTAGTATACAGTCAAGTGCTACTGTAACTCATAATGATAGTGCTAACACGGTTACAATTACAAGTAGTGGTGCTAGTAATGTATATGCTGGTAGAGAGGTAACAGGATTAACTGCTGGAGCGAAATATTTGTTTAGTCTTGACTTTAAGAGGGCAGCTGGTAGTGGTACCACTGGACTTACTCTTCATCATTCTTGGGCAAATCAAAGTGGAACACAATATGCTGGAAGTAATAATTTACCTGCTGATAATACTTGGAGAAATATGAGTTGTGAGTTTGAGGCAGTAGGTACATCTGTATGGTTGAATGCTTATGCAAAAGGAACAATTGAGATTGATAATTTCTTTATAGTTCCTGCTGCCAATTATGAGTCCAGCAGGGCATATCCAGCAAGAGGTGCTATGGCATATGGTACTGTAACCAGAGTTCCTGTTGCAACTGGTGCAGAATTGACTATGTTGAGTGGTACTGATAATACTTCAGACTTCTTACTAGAGAGGAATATTGATATTGATTTCTCTAAAGATTGGTATTTAATGTTCTGGTGTCCAAAGGGAGAAGGTAAAGCTTCTATCGAAAGATATAATTCTGCTGCCAATTATAATAATACAGTGTGTCTGTTAAGTATGTCTAATAATGAGATTGCTATAAGACATGCTGGTTCTCCCTTTAATAGTTTTGATACTCCTTATAGGTTTGTGTGTGCAACTCATAGGGGAACTACTAATACTACCAATTTGTGGTCTGGACCTGGACAACTCTTACAGTCTCATACTGGTGGAAACTGGTCTAATACTTATATGGCAGATTTAAATATTGGTAGAGGTAGTTATAATAACGCATATTCTCATACATCAAATGCATCTGCTACAGGTGTTGCTTTACTTAGATATGGTCAAGGATTACCACAGAGAGAACATTTGGAGAAGATATATTATGATGAATTGGCATTGATGCAACCAAATGCTAAGTGTACACTTTATGGTTCATCAAATGCAATAAAAGGTATGGCATGGGATAAATCAACAGATTTAGTTCATGTAGGAACATCTAGTGGACGTAGTGATTTCCTTGGATTGAGGAGGATAAATAATACTACTGTCGATACTGGAATGCTTGACGCTAAAAACGGATTAATTGCGGAGGATATTTAATGTCAGTAAAAGTCACAAAACCAACTGTTAGATTACAGGATAAAATAAATTTAAATTATGCTGATACGATTCCTGTTGAGCGTATGCCAGTAGGTAGCATAATTCAAACTGTTCATAATACAATGGTAACTTCTGGTTCATCTAATTCATCAACAGGTAGTTGGAGTCCTGTTGCTGGAATGTATGTTGACATTACACCAAGGTTACCAGGAAGTAGAATAATGATTCATTGCATGTTTAATTCTATTTACGGTAATTATAGTAATGTTGGTAGTGCTAGTAATTATAATCATCTTAGAATTTATAGAGTTATGAATAGTGATACTCAATTACATTATTGTACAGGTCAAGCAAGTGGAGGTGGTGGTCGTATGGATGCTGAAATACAAAGACAGCATAATCAGGGAGAACATAGCAGTCGTTTCTATCAAGTAATTGATCAACCACATACAACTATGAAAATTAGATATCAATTATATTATATAAGTACTGGTACTCATATTTTATTCCATAATGATACTAATTCTACATCAAGTATGACAGCATATGAAATTAAGTACGCAGGAGCAGAAACACAATGAAAATATATCCAGCATTTGCACTTCAAGAACTTGGTATTACCGATTGGTCAATGGAGGGTTCACCAACGAGTGAAGCAGAATTTCTTTCTATGTTTAAAAAGAGATTGAGTGATGGTACTTTTACAAGTGACGCATCTCAATTTGGAGTAACTTGGAGTCAAGTAAAAGCAAAATTTGACGAAATGAATACTGCAGAACCAATAAAACTTATGCGTGAGGAAAGAGATAAAAGACTTACTTCATGTGATTGGGTTATTACTATGCATAAAGAGTTGGGAACTAATATTCCTGCTGCATGGAAGACTTATAGACAGGCATTAAGGGACTTACCTGCATCCTCTTCTCCTAAATTAGATGAACTTGGAAATTTAGACATGACTTCGGTGACTTGGCCAACTAAACCATCCTAAATAACTAAAAAGTATAATGGCATTCACCAAAGTTCGTGGTCGAGGAGTCACTACAACCGATAATTATACAGTTGGAGTTATAACTGCGACCAAGTTCGTTGGACCAATTGTTGCAACAGATTTGGATATAAATGGTAATGCAGATATTAGTGGAAATTTAACAGTAGGTGGAGATTTTACTACATTAAATACAACACTAAGAGAAGTAGAATTATTACACGTAGATGCTAATAGTAGTGCAACAGCAGGTATAATAACACAAAGAGGTTCAGGAAATATATTAGATTTATATGATACATCCACAAATGTTTTGTCAGTCAAAGATGGTGGTGTTATTCAAATAACAAAAGGAACAAGTGGTGGTGCAACAGCAAATACAGATGCAGCATTAATTGTAGATAATAGTTCTCATACTTACGTTCAATTTAGAACCCCTGCTACTAAAGAACAAGGTTTATTATTTGGTGATGATGCTGATAATGATGCAGGTGCTATTACATATAATCACAGTACTAATGCATTAGGATTTAGAGTTAATGCTGATGAAAAAGTTCGCATATTATCAACTGGTAATGTTGGTATCGGACTTACTAATCCAGGCACTAAATTAGAGATCAAAGGAACTGCTGCTACTCTTTTGAGACTTGATAGTAGTAATGCTCAAGGAACATCATTTAGAATAAGAAATAGTGGAACCGATAAAATGTATATGGGTCTCGCAGCAGACTTCATAACAGGACAATCGGGTAATGTAACTGATTCTGCTATTAGAGTAAGTGGTGCTTTATTATTGGCAAGTGGTGGTGGTGATGAAAGGATTCGCCTAGACTCAAGTGGAAGATTATTAGTAGGTACAGATGTAGCTCCTGCAAGTTCAAATACTCTTTTAAGAGTTCATACTCCTATTAGTTCAAGTAGTGCTAATTCAATAGAAATTGGTCATAATACTAATGGTGCAGATAAAGCTGGTGCTGCATTGGGACTTGCTATTAACAATGGTGGAGCATCAACAAATGATGCTTCTTTATATTTTTCAACTGCTACTAATGGAAGTTTAACACAAAAACTTTGGATAAAATCAGATGGTAGCATAGAACCAGCTTCTGCAGGTACTCAAGATTTAGGTAGTACTTCAAAAGAATTTAGACATATTTATCATGGTGATAGCGGAAAAGCATTTTTTGGATTAGATCAAGATTTAAGTGTTTATCATAATAATTCACATGCTTTCATTAATAATAGTACAGGTAATCTGAATTTCCAAACTAGTGGAAATATATGGATGGAGAACCAAGGAGGTACTAAAGTATGGATTAAAGCTATTGCAAACGGGCAAGTTGAACTCTATCATGATAATAATGTCAAAACTTTTAGTACTGAAAGTTGGGGTAATACAAGCTATGGTCAGATTCTTAAAGTATTAGCAGGTGAAGGTACTGATGCAACATTACAACTTGTTTGTGATGATGGAGATGATAATGCTGATCTTTGGCAAATTTTTGCAGACGCATCACATGGTGGTTTAAATATCCAAAATTATGCGGCAGGTTCTTGGGAAACTAATATTGTTACTTATCCTAACAGCTCAGTTGATTTGAATTATGATAATGCACTTAGATTGAAAACAAGCTCAACGGGAATTACAGTAACGGGAGAAGTCGCAGCAACACAAGACTATCCAAACTATAGATCAACAATAGACTTTAATTTTACAGCAGTCAAGAAATTAGATCCAAGAATTACATATGTTAGAACTGGAGCTGCATCATATATTGATGAGATGGGTAAAGTTGTATTAGTTGGTGCTAATGTTCCAAGATTCGATCACGATCCAGAAACAAAAGAATCTAAAGGATTATTAATTGAACCTAGTAGAACTAATTTATTCCCATATGGAACAACACCAGGTGATAATTGGAGTGGTTCTAAAGCTGCTTCAACATGGACAGAGAATACAACAGAAGTAAAAGCACCAGACGGAACATATACTGCTACTAAATGGGCATTTACTGGTACTGATCCATATCTATATCATCAAGGTACTTTAAGTGCAAATACAACATATACAATAAGTGTTTGGGTGAAGGCAGGAACAAATATGTCAGGTGATGTATTACAATTGAGAATGGGTGCTGCTCCATATTCTACATTTGGTAATTCAACTCTTTCTACTGATGGATCATGGAAGAGACTTACATTTACAAAGACAGTTGGTGGAAGTGATGAAACAAATGTGAATATAGGATTTGAACCACAGACTAATCCAAGTGGAAATCCAGCTTCTGGTGATGTAGTTTATATTTGGGGTGCTCAATTAGAAGTAGGAGGATATGCATCTTCACTCATTCCAACAAATGGAGCAACAGCAACTCGTGGAGGAGATTTTGTTTATCTAGATGGAACCATAGGAACAGAATTTGATGATATCTACAGAACAGATGAAGGAACATTTATAGTTGATTGGTTTAATAATCCAGCTGGTAATCATAATGATGGATATGTCTTTACTGTTGATGATGGTACTGGAAATAATAGAATAGGAGCTGTTAATAGTAATAATTATCAAGTAACTGTAACTTCTGGTGGTAGTAGTCAGGGAAACAGAGATCTTGGATCTATTAATTCTGGTGCGAATAAAATGGCATTCACATATAAATTAAATGATCAAGCAACATCATTGAATGGAAGTGATGCCAGTGTAGATACTTCATGTACACTACCAACAGGTCTTAAGTATTGGTGGTTTGGTTGTCGTCAAGGACAATATGATCTTCTTGGAGGTTATATTTCGAGAATTGTATATTATCCAACAAGACTTCCTAATAGTCAATTGAAGACTTTATCATCATAATAAATACCACAGGAGAGATATAACTAATGCCTAATCTAGTCGGAATCGGAAATAGTCAAGTACCAACCAACGCAATGTTGGGTGGATTGGCATATCAAGATCCTACTCATGCTAATTTAACAAGTGTAGAGATAGAAAATATTGCTGCTATTAAAGCAAAGACTAATGATAATATAGTTGCTTCTAATGATAGTACTGGTTATTTTCAGAATATATTTGTATATAATACTGCTTTAGATAGTGATGGTGGTGCGTGGAGAAAGAGATGTGGTCATACTTCTTGGTATAATGAAGGTGCAGGTCAATATAGAGGTGCTAGAAAAGAATTTCCTTCCATTGCAGTAATTACAGTTACAAGTACAACAATTACCATATATGATGGTGATGATCCCAATTTATCAATGTGGATGCAATTTGTAATTAGTTCATCTTGGGGTATGACTGGAAATATGATACGTGGTCAGAATGCTCATAATGTTTATATGTTGAATGGTATTTTAGTAGATGGTGCTGCGAATAGTAGTAGTAACTATGGTCAACCAGTTATCAATTTTATAAGTGAAAGAGTTGTTGCGATGGATAGTCAAGGTGGAATAGGTGGTGAAGGTGGAGTATGGGCAGGTAATATTGCAGATAGAAATGTTAACGGAAATTGGAAAGGTGCAGGATCTACTTGGTTTGATTATGATACTGGAGGATCAGATATATATTCAATAGGAATGATAGTCGAGCCAGGAGCTCCTATTGATTCTGAGACAAAACTTCCAATACCAACTATTGTTGTTGGTGGTTTCGCAGGTGGTATATCCGTTATTAAACCTGAAGCAGTAAATTATGCCACTTCTGGTAAGAGATTTGATGTTAGTAGAATTCATAATAGATCTACAACAACTATTACTGGTTCAGGAACTAATGATAGTTCTACTGGAATTAGATCTATTGTTCCATTTATTAATAAAGGTGGAGAATTAAATATTTTAGCAAATATTGAATATTCTGGTTCTGGTGGTCATGGGGAAATAGTGGTACTTGATAAGACAGGTCTTAGAATGAGATATTATGGAACAGATTATGCTAATACTACGAGTCCACATAAATTCTTTGATGGATCACAAGGAAGACACAGGCATTATCCTTCTCTTGTCTACAATAAAGGAACTTGGTATTCAAGATATCAGACAAATAGTACTACATCTGCTGATGCTAATGGTATTGTTGGTGTTCATGAAAAACCAGACTCAACTGGTGAGGGGTTAGTTAATTATATTACTAATAGATATAATTCTGGATGGATGCCTGGTGATATTCAAATGGCTTGTTGTTGTGATACAGTTGAAGAAACTATATCTAGTCCACAACTAGGACCAAATAATAATGCTGCATCAAGTGCTTATTTTCAAACTGAGGCAAATGCTACTACTGGATGGACAAATTCAGGATTTGCAACATTTGAATCTTCTAATACGAGAGCATCTTCTGGATCATATTCATTACATTTTGTTGCTAACGGTAATGGACAGGCTGCTTTTACATCTTTTACTACTGTTGTAGGAGAAACTTATTCAGTTAGATTAAAGGTTTGGCTTGCAGTAAGAGAAACTACAATTAAGTTGGGAACATCAGCTGTTGGAAATCAATATTGGGAAACTCTTCCAATAGGAGGTGCAAGATGGAATGATGTGATGGGATCATTTACTGCTACAACAACTACAGCATATCTTAGTGTAACAGAAGGTAGTAGTGGTAATAATACTGATGTTTATGTTGATGAAGTTGATATTTGTAGAGCAGATAGAAATATGGCATCAGGAACACCTACTCCTTATGAGTTATATACTAATAAAAAATTCCCAATGTATAGAGGATCTATAACTAAGACTCCTGTTGCTCCAGGTGCAGAGTTATGTGGTTATAGTGGATTCCAGAATGGTGGTTATTTACAGGCATATTATACATCTGATAATTCCACAAATTTAGATCTTCATAATGCTGCTCAATTTACTCTGATGGGTTGGCAAAAGATTACTGATCTTGGTAACTATTCTTATATGGTGACTGTATATGGAAATAGTGGTGCTAATGAAGTTGCTGGTCTATCAATTCATAAAACAGGTGTTGGTAATGTAGGTAGTCCTTATTTTTATACTTCTAATGTTGGAAGTCTTATAGCAGGAGCTGATTGGAGAATTGATGATGGTGAATGGCATCATGTTTGTGGTGTGGTGCATTCAAATGACAAGTATATCTATGTTGATGGTCAATTAGCGAATAGGTCTGCTAACGGTGCTGGAAATCGTAACTATAGTGAGATGGATTCGATTCATATTGGAGGATATACTACTACCAATGGTACAACTGTTGATTATAAGCATAGAGGTAGTATCGCACTTGTTAAAGTCAGTCGTGATTATACATCAGCTGCTCAAGTTAAAAAGATTTATGAGGATGAGAAAAAACTATTTGCACCTAATGCAAAATGTACTTTGTATGGTTCATCAGATGCAGTAAAATCTGTTGCTTTGGATAAAGTAACTGAAACTATGCATGTTGGAACTCCTTCTGGACGCAGCGATTTCCAAGGATTACGTAGAATAAATAATACAACGACAGCAGTTACTTCAACTGTTTCTGCGTCTGGTGGACTAATAGCGGAGCAATAGAATGGCAGTAAGAGTATCAAAACCAGCATTTAATCTAAGAAGTAAATTAAATGAACTTGATCGTCCAGTAGGTGCCTTTGGTAATCAAGTATTAGCAACAGAAAATAGGTATGATGCTAGTAAACTCATTGGTGGTGGTAGAAAAAATGTACTTATTAATGGTGATTTTAAAATAAGCCAAAGAGGAACTTATACAAGTGCTACAGCAGTTACTGATGATGCTTATTATCTTGACAGATGGAAAATGCGAGAAAGTGGAACCGCTATTACTATAACGCATAATAAGGATATCTCAATAACTGAAGCAGGTGGAGATGGAATTAAAACAAATAGTGCAAAAATTGATATTACTAGTAGTGCTAGTGGTTATTGGGCTCTAAGACAAATTGTAGAAGATTATGCTGCTGTATCAGGTCAAACCGTAACATTCTCTTGTTGGGTTAGAGGTGTAGGTCCAAAGGTATTTTTTAGATTATGGTCAATAGGTAATATTGGACATGGACATGCACTTACTGAAGATTGGCAACTTTATACTGAAACCTTTAGTTTACCTGCTTTTACTCAAGCTGCTGATAGTTCTAATGGTTGTGTTATTACTATAGGCAATTATGCTGAAGCTAATGTTTATAACCATACTAATGATTGGTGTGAACTTGCTTTATTCCAAGTGGAAATAGGTAGGTCTCCCACACCTTTTGAATTCCGCACTGAAGCCGAAGAACTTGCATTATGTCAGAGATATTACCAACAAATTGGACCTGCATCAAGTAGTGCTAGAATATTATTCGGTGCTGGAAATGGAACTGCAAGAATCAGAGGAATGCAACAATTCGTACCAGAAATGAGAATAGCACCCACTGTCAGTGTTGACACTTCATCTGAAAATTTTGTTTTTTATTCGTTTGCAGGTGGTGCTCCAAGTTATACTTCAGTTAATGGTGTTAGTTCAACAACAAAAAACTTTACTTGGGACTTTAATACAAGCACTCACAACCAAGCAGGAGAAGCATTTGATGTAAAAGGTAGTGGTGCATTTATCACTTTAGCTGCGGAGTTATAAACATGAAATATAAAATTAAAGAAAACGATGTTATTTTAAGAAAGTCTGATGGTGCATGGATACCAAAAGATTCTGGTAATGTGGATTATCAAAACTTCCTTCAAGATGTAAAGGATCAAGGTCTAGATATTGTAGAAGGCCCTGATATTGTTACTCCTGATTATAAGACAGCACGTCAAACTGAGTATCCACCTATTGGAGAACAATTAGATCAGTTGTATTGGGATCTTAAAAATGGAAGATTAGATACTGGTGATTGGATTCAAAACATTACCAAAATTAAATTGAAACATTCCAAGAGTAATACTGGTAAAACTACTATTGGTGAACTCCCACAATGGGTAATAACCGAAGGAACTGGCAATTTTCCATAAATTGTGCTATACTTTATAGGATAAATAAATCAGATTTAATTCACACATTGCAATGACTGAACAACAAACACATTTACAATCTGCTATTCAACAGCAAAACACTCTTCTGAATGAAATCCAAAAACTTCAAACGGAAATAGATAATAAGCGTCAACTAGCAGTAAAAGCACAGGGTATTATCGAGTACCTTGATCAAATTGGAGTAAAACTACCAGAGGCAGATGCCGAAGGCGAAGCAACTACTGAAGAAGCACCAGCACCTGCTGCAGATGCTCAAGTGGTGGCTGAATAAATAGTTGAAACGAGGAATATAGAGGTAAAATAAATGCCTTATGTTGGTAGGGATCTACAAAGGGGGAATTATCTAAAGTTAGATGATATTACATCTTCCTTTGATGGATCAACAACCACGTTTAATTTACAATCAGGTGGATCCGCATTTTATCCTGGATCTGCCTTTTCAATTTTTGTGGTTCTTAGTGGACTAGCACAAGAACCAGAGTCTGCATATACAATCAATAAGAATACAATAACTTTTGCATCTGCTCCAACTGCAGTAGATGATTGTTTTATTACAGTATTAGGAGTAGCATTAGGAGTTGGTGTACCTGGACATGGTACAGTTAATGGATCTCAATTAGCAAAACCATTTAACTATGATGGTGGATTATTATATCTAGATTCTACTAATGATAGAATTGGTGTGGGAGTAACTACACCATCATATACTTTAGATGTTACTGGAACAGCAAATTTTTCAGGTAATGTAACCATAGGTGGTACATTAACATATCAGGATGTCGCAAGTATTGATGCTGTTGGTATTGCAACTTTCCAAGATGATGTTTATTTCAATGGTACTGGTGCTGGAATATCTTCTTCTTATTGGGATAAGTCTGCTAATGAGTTTAAGTTTAAGGATAACGTAAAATTAAGTTTTGGTGATGGTAGAGATCTTCAACTACAACATAATAATAGTGATTCGGTTATAAGTCATATTTCTGGAGCAACAGGAAATTTAAAAATATTATCAGGTGGTGCTCAGAGTATTGAATGTATAAAGACTGGTGCAGTAAATATAGCACATAATGGAACTACAAAATTATCTACCACTAGTACGGGAGCAACATTAGATCATACTCTTACTATTGGTGGTGCTGCTGGTAGTCCTGGTAGAATTAATTTTATTGAAGGTGGAGCAGTAAGTGAAATAAGAGTCACAAGAAATAGTGATGCTAATAGTGACTTACAGTTTAAAACTGAAAGAGGTGATGGCACTCAAGTTAGAGCAAAGATTAATTATAGTGGAGATTTTGTAGTACCTAGTAATAAAGTTGGTATCGCAACTGTTACACCGAATGCTACTTTGGATATTCATGGTGCAAATAGTAATGCAATGCTCAGATTGACTGAGAGTGCTTATACTAATACTAATAAGTTTACAAAGATATTCGAGTATGGTGGTACTACATATTTCCAATCAAGAAATGATACTAATAATGGAGCTTTTGTTTTTAGAGGTGAAAATAATTCTACAACACCTGAATTTCTTCGCATTGACTCAAATGGAAGAATTTTAGCAGGAACAACTTCTAGTTCTACTAATACTCGTGCCATAATACAAGGAAGAAGTGATAATGCTGCTACAACAGGAACACTTCATTTACAAAGAGGAGCAGCAAATCCTGGTAATAATTCTGGATTAGGTAAAATAATTTTTGCAGATAATGCTTCTGCTGAAGGTGCTTATATTTGGGCTCAGGCTGCAGGTCAATGGGCAAGTAATGATTATCCAACTTATCTAACATTAGCAACCACTGCTGATAATGCATCAAGTCCAACAGAAAGACTTCGCATCACATCAGATGGTAAGATTCTTCATAATAATGCAAATAGTTATCATGCAGATGCTGATGATTTAGTATTAAAAGAAAGAGGTGGTAGTAATGTTGGAATGACCTTCCAGAATACTGGTACAGGTTATGGTGTTATCTATTTTGCTGATAGTGGATCACAACATTCAGGAAGAATACAATATGACCACAGTAATGATTCTTTAGATTTATTTACTGGTGGTAGTGAAAGAGTTGCTATCCATTCAACTGGACAAGTTGAATTTAAGAATGGATCTTTTTCTAATAATGTTAATTGTGTAATGGCATCTGGTAGCACTCTGGAAATTGGTGCTACTGCTACTATTAAACTAAGAACTGCCACGAATGAGAGACTTCAAATAGATTCAAATGGAAGTGTCCATGTAGGTTTTAGTGGAGAGAGTTTATATTTCCAGAATGGATTTAATAATAGTAATGCTAGAATACAAAATGCTGGTGCAAGTAATAATTCAAACTTAAGATTCTTAACAAGGAATGCTGGAACTGAAGGAGAAAGAGTTCGCATTGGATCTGATGGTAATGTAAATTTTGGTGCTAATAAAACAGTTTCAATGCCATCAGGAACTGGAATTCAAGTTTATCATTCTGCAAATCCAAGAATTAAATTAGTAAATGATACAACTGGCAATACTTCCACAGATGGATTCCAACTTTATCTGAGTGGAAGTGGAGTAATTTTTGATCATAAAGAAAATGCAGAGATGCGTTTTTATACAAACGCATTAGAAAGACTTCGCATCCAATCAACTGGACAACTATTATATTCAGCAGCAAGTGGAGACAATATAATTACTTCCAAGAGAACCAATGCAGCAGGTTCTGATGGAAATTATTTCTTCCATCTAAAAGCAACTGATAATAATGATAATAATGTAGGAGAACTTGGTTTTCATAGAGATACAGCAGTAGATGATTCTCGTTTTATAATAAAGACTAGAAATAGTGGTGGTTCAAGTACAGAAAGACTTCGCATCACATCAGCAGGTAAAGCAGTCTTTTCAGAAGAAATTGAAACACCACAAGACTATCCAGTTACTAAACCATCATTACATTTAAACTTTGCAGCAACTAAATCATTAGATCCAAGGATTAAATATTATAGACATGGACCTGCATCATATGTTGATCAAACTGGTAGACTTGTATTAGTTGGTGAGAATATTCCAAGATTTGATCATGATATTACAACAAGAGAATGTAAAGGATTATTGATTGAAGGGGCAAGGACTAATTTGATTACAAATTCTACTCTTAAAACTGATGGAGCAGAGAATAATATTACTAAGACAAGGGCAGAAGGCCCAGATGGAGTATCTGATAGTGCATTACAAGTAACATTTACTGCTAGTGGTGCTGCATTTATTCGTTCAGGTGCAGTTTCTTGTAGTGCTAGTACTGAGTATACATTTTCTATATGGATAAAGAAAGTTTCTGGTAGTGTTAATGGTACTGGTGCTTTCTATTCATATGTAACAGGATCAGCTGATGGATTGTTTAGTACTACTGGATTTGTAAATACAGATGGACAATCTTTAAATGCTCAACCAACTGGAGTATGGAAAAGATTTACACAAACTAAAACTACTCCATCTGGTACATCAGCAATTGATTTTGTGTTGCCTGGGTATGATTCTAATGGACTAGTTCTTCAGTATTATGGACTTCAACTTGAAGCAGGAGGATTTGCAACTTCATTCATTCCAACTTATGGTTATACACAAACTCGTGGAGAGGATTTTATACTAATAGATGGAACAGAATTTACTGATTTCTTTAATCCTACTGAAGGAACATCTGTTGTTCATGCTCATATGCCAAATTCAAGTGGTGCTTCTGGACTTCCTGCTTATGCATTTAAGAATTCAGTAGTTTCTGCTGTGAATTTAGGATTGTCTAGAGATAATAATGCTAGTCCTGCATATCATTATTATAATGATGGAACAAATAATGGATTTACTCGTGCTTCTGCTACGGGAGATAATATGTATAAAGGTGCAATGTCATTCAAGACAAGTGACTTTGATTCATATGTAAATGGATCTGCAAATACAAATACCACTACATTTACAATGCCAACGATTGATAATTTAAGAATTGGTGGTACTGGTGGTGCGAATCAACTTGGTGGTCATGTTGCCAGATTTATGTATTATCCAGTTAAGTTGAGTAACAGCCAACTTATCACTCTAACATCATAATAAATAACACAGGAGAATAATTATCAATGCCTAATCTCGTCGGAATTGGAAATAGTCAAGTACCAACTAACTCAATGTTAGGTGGATTAGCCTACCAGGATCCTACTCATGCTAATTTAGAGAATGTAGATATAAAAGATATTGCTGCTATTAAAAATAGAATTAATACTCAAGGAAGACATGGTAATAATATAGCAGCAGATACTACTGTAGCAGATATATTTGTATATGATACTAGAAATGATAGTGATGGTGGTGCATGGAGGAAGAGAACACAACATACATCATGGTATAATGAGTCTTTAAATACAGAATTTAGAGGAGGTAGAAGAGAGTTCCCTTCGATTGCAGTTCTTGTTTCTCATTCGGGAAATAGTTTTTATGGATTTAGTATCTATGATGGTGATGATCCAAGTCTGCCTCTGTGGATGCATTTTCATATTGAAGGATATAATCCTTCTGATACTTGGGGATCTGGATTGCCTATGATTGGTAGAGCAACAGGTTTTGTAAACTATGATGCAGGTCCAATTTGTGCAATGAATGGTCAGATTTCTTTAGGAAATAAGAATACTGGTAATGGAGGTTGGCAGCCTGGTTGGATGGTTAATATGATTAGTGAGAAGTGTATAGATTTAATTAATTATGGTAGTGGAGATCAATGTTATTGGATGAGCTCAAATATTGCTGATAGAGTTAATTATGAAAATTATACTGTTATGGAATGGTCGGGTAAAAGAAGTAGTGCAGGTGATGATAAGCATAGTCATGGAAAGAGTGGTATAACTGGAAGATGTCAGACTGGAGAAATTAGATCAATCGCAATGACAGTTACACCAGATGCACTAATTGATGATGAAACTGGATTACCAGTACCTACACAAGTATGGGCAGGTAAAAATGGTCTAGCTGTGTTGAAAGGTAGTACCAGTTCATGGGTAACTACTCAAAGTAGTAGTCATACAGATGAACGTGCAGAATTTAATAGTAATTTTGATATAGTAACAATTAACAGACATGGTACTTCTCCCAACTGTGTTCAGGTGTTAATAAATAAGTATCCAGATTATAATGCTATTGTTAGTACTCATTATTATCATGCTAATAGATCATGTGTAGCAGGTGCTAGTATGGGTACGGTGTTTACTGGATGGGAGGATCTTAAATTTATGAAGAATCCATATGGAGATGTTGATGATCTTGCTCTAATACCATCTTCTAATGTTGGATTGAATTTATATCTAGGAGATGGTAATGATGGTGGTAATACTAATAAGACTTCTATAAATGCTCGTATTACACCAGATTATAATACTGGATGGATGATGGGTATTTGTGAAATGGCATTCATGATGGATACTTCACCTACAAATATTACAGCAGCTGTTCATCAATATTCAGACTTTTCTAGTGCTGGAGGTTGGGGTTCTGGAGCCGATGGTTCTAGTATTTCTGGTGGTAATGCAAATCTAGTTAATACAAATGGTTCAAGAGTTTGGCATACTACTTACCTTGTAGCAAATACAAAATATATGTGTGAATATAAGGTAGCTAATAATGTTGATGATTGGGTATTTGATGATGATGGTGCTGGTGCAGGTCAAGGTAGTACAACAATATATCATGGTAATACTAATAATGCTAATGGAACATTTAGTTTTGTATTCACATCAACTGGTTCTACTAGACTCAGAATAATGAGAAATGCAAGTAGTAGTAGTACCACTATTAATATTGATTATGTTAGAATACATAAAATTGAGCAAGATGTTACTGGGGTTTTAGGTTGCAATAATAGACAAATACCCCAACATCCAATTTTAGGATGTGCTACTTTTGGAACACTGGTACGTAATTCAGTTAGTACTACATCTTCCAGTACAGCTGTATCAGGTGTTGAACCAGAACCATCTGATGTAGTTGCATATAGTAGTTGGGGATCAAGTAATTATTTAATTAGAGGTTATTCTTCTGACTTTGATATTGGTACGAATAGTTTTGTTATGATGGGATGGGTCTTCCCAAGCACTAGCAGTTTTGCTTCACAAACTTTATGTGGTGTTGGTGATTTTGATCAAAATAATGGATTTATAGTACAACTATATGGAGGAACAGCAGGGTCTAATCAGCACAATGGTAATTGGAGACTTGATGCTGGATATTTAGGTACTAGCAATAGTTTCTCAAGTTCTAATGGTGGTACAGCTGTAATTGGATCTATAACTGGTAGTAAATGGAATATGTGGGCGGTTTATAATAAGAATAATACTTTTAGAATGTTTATAAATGGTCAGTTTGTTGGTTCATGGGGAGCTAGTAGTGTAAACTGGACAACTAGATGGAACTCACCTCATCTATTAATTGGTGGAAGACCTGGCCAGGTTCATACTCTTCAACCTTGTGCTCCTAATTTAAGACAAGCAATGTTAAGATGGGGTCAAGCTGCTAGTAGTTGGGATGATGATAAGTTTAGGCAGATCTATGAAGATGAAAAACAATTATTCAGACCTGGTGCCAAGGCAGTTTTAACTGGTGGTCGTGGTAGTAGTTATACGGTAAAGGATATTGATTTTGATACTAAAACAGATACACTTCATGTTGCAAGTCAGTATGGAACCAGTGAATTTAGACGGTTAGTGAGAATAAATAGTACAAACACCGCAACAAGACTTATATCTGCTCAAGGTGGTATGGTAGTGGAGGCTCCGTAATGGGTTTATTAAGAGTTAGACAACCAGGATTTAATTTAAGAAGTAAATTAAATGAATTGGATTATGATAAGGTTCCATATGAGAAGATACCGCAGGGTTCTGTAGTCCAGACAGTTGTTAATTATCCTGAAGGTTCTGGATCAGTAGTTGTCAGAACACATCAACCAGGCGGTAGTAATGCCTTTAATGAAGTGCCTGGTGGAGATTATAGAACAACAATAACTCCAAGATTTTCTAATAGTATATTATTATTAGATCTTAATTTTCTTTTTGGTGGTAGAAACGATAGTTCTATTTCTGGATTTAAATTTATGCAATCACCTAATACGGATATGAGTAGTGCTGTTAATGTTCCTAATAATCCATCTTATTCTGGGGGTGGTAGCAGACAGTTTACTCATGGAACGAGTAGACAAAAAGATTATGATGTTAATGATAGACATACAATGGAAGTATCAGCAATGGTTCCAGCAGTTGACATTTTTAGAAGAACTTACGGGTTATGGCACTATTCAGAGTCTAATCAAATGAAATATTTTAATGCAACAAGTACTGACAATAGTGGTTGTTCATTTTCTGGTTGGAGATTTGTAATTACGGAGATAAGACAATGAACGCTTTTTATCTTGGAGAAGCACTTAATGCATTAAGACCTAATTCTGCATTTGGATGTGGAGAAACTTATGATAGTATTGAATGGTATTCAAGTAATAGTGAAACAAAACCAACAGAAAATGAAGTTAATGCAAAGGTTACTGAATTAAAAAATGCAGAACCAATGAAACTTTTACGTGAAGAGAGAACTAGAAGAATTTCAACATCAGATTGGATGGCAAACTCTGATGTTACTATGAGTGATGAATGGAAAACATATCGTCAAGCATTAAGAGATCTTCCTTCCACTCAAACTCCTGTTTTAGATTCTAATAATCCTATTGGTATATCAAGTGTTACTTGGCCTACTGAACCTACTTAACTTACTACTGGTTCTCTGAGTGCTTCCATTCTAATAAATTGTTCATTCATGTTATAAAATAACTTATAATTTTCTGTCGTAAGGTAATATCCTTTTATATCATTTCCATCACAGTGCCAACCATAAGCATTAAGACGTTCATCAACACCATCTATTCTTAATTTCTTGCTACCATCTAAGTAGTTGTGGTATCGTTCGTCTAAATTGATCATAGTTCTCCTCGTTTGTGTTGATATTATAACATAATTGATATACTTTATCTATAAACTTTATGTCCTCTTAAGATTTGGTTTAAGAATCTCAATGTAAGAGAGACCCAAAAAAACTTTTTAAAAATAAAAATTTTGC
>VTLG01014612.1_pt1 | contig 36759 bp, 49 predicted proteins | sample 4694571 | NCBI WGS metagenome assembly VTLG01 (sample SAMN12604809, study PRJNA352737) | marine metagenome | biome: ENVO:00000447; feature: ENVO:00000209|ENVO:00000569|ENVO:01000036; material: ENVO:00002151; isolation source: viral sequences binned using virsorter ...
TAACAAGAGATGGAACAATATGGAAAAGGATTAGAAGATAGACCATTTACACAACATGAATTAGATTATAGACAAGAACTACGTGATTTACCTGAAAATTCCTCACCTGAATTAGATGAAAATGGTGAATTAATTGGTGTTACTTGGCCCACAGAACCACACTTGAGAATGTTAAATTAATTGGTGTGGAGATGTATAAATAGTATAAATAATATAAGATAATGAACAACATGAGTTATGTAAAGGAACAAACCAAATGTCAAAGAAAATTACAGAATTAGGGCAGTTATCAGCTGCTGCGAATACAGATATAATGCTCATCGTTGAGAATCCCGGTTCATCACCCACGAATAAATATATCCAAGTAGGAGATTTACTTGACGCTCCCGGAGCAATGGCTTTAGTGGGTATAGATATTGATGGTGGTACTGATATTGGTGCCGACATTGCAGATGAAGATTTGTTTATAGTAGATGATGGAGCAAGTAGTACAAATCGGAAATCTACTGCTTTACGGATTAAGAATTATATTAGAGGTGGAGCACAATGTTTTAAAAGTACAACAAACGCAACATTGTTTTTAAGTTAATTTGACTTTTGGTCAATAAAAAATATAAGGAGAAATAAAAATGGCTATACCTAGCGGAAGTGGAACGGAAGTTTTGAAGGTAGCTCTGACTAATGGAGTTACTAACGCAGAAAGCGTAGTCTTAACTGGCGTAGCTAACCACATCTATACAATATTGAGTGTTAGCGTCTGTGAAACCGCAGGTGCAGCAGAAACATTTGATATGTATGTCGATGATAATGCCGGAGGAACTGATACAGAAGTTTTATCGGATCAGGCGATTGGCGCAAACGAAACTTTTGTATATAACGACAGATTGGTCTTGTCTGGAACGGATAATCTTTGCATCGCTGCAGCAAATGCTTCAGATTTAGATGTAGTAGTTTCATACATAGATCAGGATCACACATAATAGGAAACTAAATGTCTGGAATAATTAATAAAGCAGGAACATCATCCGGATCTATCGGTATTACCCAACGACTTGTAACTGCTGCTGGCGAATCTGGCGGTGGTGGAGGTGGAGGAGCAGGCGGTTCCATGCAGGCTGTTGCTTCTGGTACATTAGCTGATGGAGATAAGGTAGTACTTCTATCAGATGGAACAGTACAAAAAGCTGGCCAGCCAACTGGGCCTGATGCCTTTTTAGATACTCCTATTGATGATGACAACGAAACTTCAAGCACTACATCGAGAAATACTACGATTATTTCATGGGATCCAAATGATAACAACAAATTTGCAATATTTTATTATGATAATGGAGGTGATGGCAGACCAACATTAGTAATAGGTACGTTATCTGGTACCACTTTATCTTTTGGTTCTCAAATAGAAGTTGATGCCGGTATGACTATGGGAGGAATGTCCGGACACGGTTGGGTGGCATTTCATCCTACTATTGCAAATTTAATAATGTGTGCGTGGTCACCGATGGACCCAACGGCATTAGCTTGTAGAGCCGGTTCAGTATCAGGAACAACTGTGTCTTGGGGAACTACAATTACCCTTGATTGGGATGAATTTGGCAATATCATGTATGATGGAGCTGGTATAGCTAGTGGAGGCGGACTTAAAATTTGTTTTGATTGGTTTAGAGATACGGATGTAGCCAGAAGATTTATGCTGGCTATTGTTATGTTTGATGGAATGATGGAAGAAGAAGTTCTTGTAATGGCAGGATCTTGCTCTTCTGATTCTGGAGGTACTATCACCATGAATGGCAGTGACGCTGCGCAAATTATGCAAGCTCCAAATCCATCCATGATGGGTCCTGCGGGTGTCTTTGTAAGATGTGCACCAGATGAAGGACCCGGCACCGAGAGACATGGGTGTGCCTTGGTCACTTATGGAGATCCGGGCTCCCCAGAGACGGGTGTAGCTTTAGTCAGAGCTGTTAATCTTGTCACTACCGTACACAACACCACGGGCATACCAAATTCCTCGGGCGCGACAGGTACTACATATTTTGAGTGGTCGGGACATGTAACTGGCTCGTACACCGAGCTCGACCATTTTGTTATTAGTTATGTAGATGATAATAGCGATCACAACTTCAGAACTGGAGTTGTATCATGGAATCATGTAAGTAATCCCGGATATACCATCACTCTTCAGAATCCATTTACAGCATTTGCAACGGGGCAATCAACTATACGTTATCCCGGAAAGCCAACTTTCATAACAAAGGGTTCTTTTGCTTCTACAGATAAATTCTTTGTTCATTATTATGATCATAACAGTGCACCAGCCGGAAAGAAAATGTTGATAAGAAGTTACGATGTAGATGATTGGGCAGCTGGTACTATAAGTACAACTACTGGATCTGAAGTTGAAATAGGTGGATACCACGATCCTTCTTTTACAGCTGGTGATAGCAACTATGAAAATAGATTAGCACTTGTAACTAGTGACGGAAATAGTGGTGGGACAGATGCCAATATTACTACAGTAAAGCTTGTAGGTGCAGCTGTGGGACCAACAAACGTTACTGCTACTAGTTTCTTAGGAATTTCTGATGGTGCATATGGTGATGGTGCTACAGCAACAATTCAAATTTTGGGAGCTGTAGATGATGCTCAATCGGGATTAACAACTGGGTATAAGTATTATGTTCAGCAAGATGGATCAATGACTACTACTCGGGGTACAGGTACTTTAGTGGGTACTGCAATTTCTGCTACAAAACTATTAATTGCTCAAGCATCTGGTGGTGCACAACCTACACTCCAAACTACTTTTACGGCTCCTTGTAAAACTGATGCAATAGCTGTAGGAGATAGATGTATTATAGTCAATGATGGGGGCGTTGCTAAAGTTAAAAAGGTTTCTGGTGGTTTACAATCATTAATTTTTCGGCCGCCAGCTGATACCTTGGGTAATGGTTTTTTTAGTGATTGGCAATATGGAAATAATGGATATTTCTTTCACGACATGTGCTCACAACTCTGGAATTATGCTCAAACTCTAAGTCCTAATCCATTTGCATCTGAGAACGCTTTGAAAGCAGCAGCGTATACTTCCTTTACAAATCCAGCACTGGGGATGTATTTTCATGAAAATATTGGTAATCCCGGTTGGCAGGATTATACACAAGTAGCTATTACCACCTCTGGTGTCTGGGGTGACTATTATCTTCCTGTTCTTTCATATACTCCTATAAATTCTAGTCGAGGATCCGGCTGGGCTAATTACCAGATTTATTCCAGCCACATAAATGTTATAACATATAAACAGATGGTATTTGGATTTACCTATGATGCTCAAGTAAGTAATATAAGTGAAACTAATCTCCTTGGATATGCAACTAATGCAGCTGTAGATGGAGAAAATTGTACTGTAGATTTAATTGGTTCAACAGTTTGGAACCAGAGTGCAGGCGGTGCACCACTAGTGATTGGAACAGCATATTATATTCAGACGGATGGTACACTAGGTACAACATCAACATCCCATTATGCGGGTGTGGCACTTTCAACATCTAGTGTACTAGTTAATCAGTCTTATTAAGGGAAAAAAACAATGACAGCAAATGTAGCCTTAACAGATACTTTTGATCAATGGAGAGTAAAAGATAATGAAATAATTATCATGACTCAACCTACTGGTATGAATAACTTTATTAAAGTTTTAGATACCACAAATTCTACTTCAACCACTACGGGATCGATAATTACTCAAGGTGGAATGGGCGTTGGCAAATCTGTACATATAGGAGAAGATTTAAAAGTTTGGGGTGATATAACCTGTGTGGGCGATACTACAGTACATGGAAATCTTGTATTTGGTGATGCTACAACAGATCAAGTAGAATTTCAAGCTGACATAAATTCAGATATAATTCCAAATACAACACTTACCTTTGATTTAGGTAATACAACAATGTTCTGGGCTAATACCTATACCGGACATATACATGCTTCACAAAAAGTAGATTCTGGATTACCTGCAATATTAGTAGATGCGTTAGATGTTGATAAAGTAGCAGTAGATATTAATGCTTCTACTCAAACTGCAAATGCAGTAGATATTTCAGCAGATTCTATAACTAGTGGTACAGCATTTAAACTTTCTTGTGGTGCTATTACTAGTGGTGTAATGATGGACTTAGTTAGTGCAGCTACAATTACAGGAACCGGACTTAACGTTGCATTAGATTCTTTAACTACAGGTAAAATAATTAATATTTCTGGTGATGGTCTTACTACGGGTTCATGTCTTTATATTGATTCTAATTCAAATGATACTAGTGTTAGACATTTAGTTAGTGTAATTAATGATCATGTAGATGCAGATGCTACTATTCCAATTTACGCTAGACAGGATGCAGATGCTCCTTGTGGACAATTTGCGGGAACAACTTCTCTTGTAGTTCCCTGTGGTACTGCATCAAATAGAGGTACAGGAGTACAAGGCGGAATTAGATTTAATACTGAACATAGTTTCTTTGAGGGTTATACTGGAGCCGCATGGACCCAAATGGGACAATTAGAGGATGTTGATGAAGATACACATGTACGAGCAGAAACTTCTCCGGGTGCAGATAATGATGAATTAATTTTTACTACCGGGGGCACGGAACGAATGAGGATTGAATCTGGTGGTGATGTTGGTATTGGTACAAATAATCCATCTACTAAATTGGAAGTTGCTGGAACTATTACAGAAACTTCAATGAGAGAATCAAAAATAAACATAGAAAATATAGAAAATATTCTTCCCGCCGTTCTGCAAATGCAAGGAGTTAAATTTGATTGGAAAGATGATAAGTATGGATCTGATAATAATTATGGACTTATTGCAGAAGATGTAGACAAAATTCTTCCTAATTTAGTATCTCATGATAATGAAGGTAAAGCAAGAGGTATTCAATATACAAAATTAACAGCCGTTCTTCTAGAAGCAATTAAAGAACAACAAGAACAAATAAATGATCTGAAATCTAAAATAGGAGTTTAATAATGCTTTTCTTTCGGTCAAAAGCTCGATTTTTGGCGAATATGATCAGGTTTTCCATTTCCCGAATAAGTAGTTCTGGTGCACATGCTGGTAGAGCTGCACAAGTACGTGAGACAATACCTGATGTAGATAAAACAGAAACGCAAGACAGCGTGGAAGAAAAAGAGGCAGCTCCGCAGACAATTTCTTCAGACTCCATATTGAACAAAGTTGGTGTATTTGAAAACCTTGGTACTTCTACTGTATCTGGAACTACTGTGTCTGTAAACCTTAATACTGGTAATTTCTTTCAAATGGATTTAGAAGGCCTTTCTGGTAATGTGGCTACATTTACAATTTCAAATGCAACTCAAGAAGATGGTATGGTATCATGTTTTATTGTAAAAATTACACAAGGAACAACAACTACTAATAGACAGTTTACATGGTCTTCTATTGTCTCTAATGGTACTAATATTGATTGGGCTGGTGGAGAAGGCCCAGAAATTACTTCAGGTGCAGATAAAGTAGATATTTTATCATTTACCACTTATGATAAAGGTTCGACTTGGTATGGCGCACCTGTGGGACAAGAATTTTCATAACACGCGAGGTTATATATGTTAAGTAGGTTGGTAAGAACAGCTGCGGGAGCAGGAGGCCAAGCGTTAGAATATACATTTACCAGTGATTCACTTCATGCCGATTTATTAACTCTAGCCGTTGCATCCGGATGGGATGCTACAAAATCAGGAACTTTTACAGCATATGTCGGAGACGGCACTAATCCTGTCGGATTATATTCAAATTCTGGTAGTTCTTCTCAATATGGTTTATCTTTAGGATCAGGATGGGCTGCAGAGACTATAATCAATCTAATAGTAAGAAATAATGGACATATTGTAGGAACCGCAGGTACTGCTGGCGGTGGAGGCAGCGGTGGTTCCGGAGGTTCCGGAGGCGGTGGCGGTTCCGGAGGTGGCGGCGGAGCCGGCGGATGTGGTCAAAATCTGTGGCAACCTAACACACCCTGCTCTGGATCTGGTGGAGCATCAGGATCAGGTGGTAGTGGTGGAGCATCAGGATCTAGCGGAAATTCCGGAGGATCAGGAGGTAGTGGAACACATGCATTAAATATAGATTATCTTGGTGGTATAGTTAATGTTACTGTCGATTCCGGAGGAATTATCGCCGGAGGCGGTGGCGGAGGTTCTGGTGGCAATGGGGGTTCTGGAGGAAACGGAGGTTCAGGTGGTTCTGGGGGCTCTGGAGGAACCGGAGGTGGAGGTGGCTCTGGAGGTTTTGCGTTTTGTGTTAGCTACCAAAGCAGTCCTTGGGGTGGCGGATGGTGCACGCCTGGGGGACAACAAACTTGCGTTGGCCATACTGGAGGAACTGGAGGAGATGGAGGAGCTGGTGGTTCCGGAGGTTCCGGAGGTACCGGAGGTGCTGGAGGTACTGGAGGAATTGGTGCAGGATGGGTTATGAACTGTTCTAGTAATCTTTCTACATGTCTTAATACTGAAGGAGATGCTGGTAGTTCTGGTGCAAGCGGAAGTTCTGGAAGCGGAGGTAGTGGCGGAAGCAACGGTTCTAATGGACACGGTTCATCTGGCCAATCACAGTTATGTTGTCCGGTTTGTCTAGGGAACCAAGCATGTTGTTGGTCTTATCCGGGCGGAGCAGGCAGCGGTGGATCTAATGGAAATAGTGGTGCTTCTGGTAACGATGGTTCTGCTGGCTCTGCTGGTTCAACAGGAGGGAATTACGGAACCGCAAGTTCGGGTGCAGCAGGAAACTCAATAATTAATGGAAATCATTCTAGTGTTACTATTATTAATAATGGTACAATAGCTGGAGCATATACATAAAGGAAAATATGGCTGAAGAAACTCCAATTTATATATTAGTAAAAGAATTACAAAACCATGATGCGAATGAAGATGGTGAAATGGTAATGGATCCCCACGACAATACCTATTATGCTTTGGATGACGGGGAATGGGCTGAAACAAATATAGATGATTTATCTGGATTTAGTACTATATTAGCTAACGAACCTTATGCGGTCCTAATGATTCCACATAGTCAAATAACTTTTGACGAAAACAATAAAATTACAAACATTAATTATCCGGAATAATTATGGGAGCAGCATTAGATAGATTAAGAAATTTAGCGAACGAAATCACGAATGACTTGTCAATAGCTTCTGATGCTGTAATTGAAGAACGTATAGCTATATGTGAATCATGTGAATTTTATATTAAAAGTACAACAAATTGTAAGAAATGTGGTTGTTTTATGAAAATAAAAACAAAATTCAAAGGTTTGAGTTGTCCAATACAAAAATGGTAAAATAACATTCAATTTTCCTTATCATATAAATACAATAGAACTATAAATATTTAATATAAGGAGAAAGAGTGGCGTTAACCCTCCAAAAACAAACCCTTAATTATGTATTAGATCAAGGGTGTACATTTTCAAAAGTTATTACTGCAAAAGATACTGCAGGTGCAAATGTTGCGATTTCTTCCGGAACAGCCGCAGGTAAAATGCGGCAATCCTACCATTCTTCAAATAATGTTCATGCTTTTACTACAGCAATTGAAGGTTCAAATGTAACTATTTCGTTAACTTCTACCCAAACAACAGCAATATCAGAAGGTAATTATGTATATGATGTAGAATATACACAGTCAGGAGGAGATGTTGAAAGAGTAGCAGAAGGTATTATAACAGTTTCACCGGAGGCGACAAAATAATGGCACAACCAACTACTAGAACAACTTTTAAAGATTATTGTAAGAGAAAACTTGGATGGCCTGTTGTAGATTTAAATCTAGATGATGATCAGGTGGAAGATTGTGTGGATGATGCACTTCAGTTTTTTCAAGAATATCATTTCGATGCAACAGAAAATATATATCTTAAACATCAAATAACAGGATCTACAGTTACATTAGCGGGAGCTCCTACTGGAACTTTTACTGATGGGGAAAAAATTACTGGTGGAACAAGTGGTGTTCAAGCAACTGTACATGAATATCATAGTGCGAATACCACAATTAGATTTAAGAATCCAGAAGTTAAATTTGGTGGTGATGGTAATACGTATTATAGTAATACTACAACAACATTTTCAACAAGTGAAACTTTAACTGGTGAGACTTCTGGTGCTACTGCAACAACTCATGCATCTACTGTGGTTACTATAGGAGATTTTGATAATCAATATATTGAGGTACCTGAAGCTGTTATTGGTATTAGAAGGATAATGCCATTTTCAGATGACATAACAAATTCTTCTATGTTTTCTGTTAAATATCAATGGGCATTAAATGAAGTACATGGTTTACATGGTGATTTATTGTCACATGAAATGAAAAAACAACATTTAAATTTAATTAATGATATGTTTTCGGGATCACCAATTTTCAGATATAATAGGCACGCAGATAAACTATGGTTAGATATTACATGGGGTGAAGATGTAGATATTGATAATTGGGTAATTGTTGAAGCTGATAGAATTATTGATCCTGCGTCATTCGCTGATATTTGGGGTGATATGTTTCTTAAACAATATGCCACTTTATTGCTAAAAAAGCAATGGGGACAAAATTTGATTAAATACGAAGGCATGCAACTTCCTGGTGGATTGACACTTAATGGTAGGCAATTATATGATGATGCAATAACTGAAATTCAAACTATAGAAGAACAGATGCAATTAAGATATGAATTACCTGTAGATCATTTGATAGGATAACATTTAAATGGCAACAAATCCTTATTTCAATCATCACGGAAAAAATACTGCAGATCAGAGATTAACGGAGAATTTATTAATCGAATCCATTAAAACTTATGGTATTGATGTTAATTATTGTCCTAGAACTTTAGTCTATGAGGACTTATTATTAGGTCAAGATTCAATTTCTGAATATAATAGTGCACATACTATTGAAATGTACATTAAGACTATTGATGGTTTTGAAGGTGAAGGTGATTTTGTTGCGAAATTTGGATTACAAATAAAAGATCAAATCACTTTTACAGTATCAAGACGAAGATGGTCAGAATTGGGATTAGTTGGGGATGGAAGAGAAACTTCACCTAAAGAAGGTGATATAATATATTTTCCCATGACAAATGCATTATTTCAAGTTTTATTTGTTGAAGATGAATCAATATTCTATCAAACTGGTGCATTACAAACTTATGATCTTCTATGTGAAATGTTCACTTATTCAGATCAAAAATTAAATACTGGTATAGAAGAAATAGATAAAATTGAACGATTACAAGCATACTCTTTAGATTTTACAATGGGCGCCGGAAGTGGGGATTATTCAGTAGAAGAGATTGTATATCAAGGTGATTCTTTATCTGAGGCAACTGTAAAAGGTGAAGTGGCGAGTTGGAATTCTACATCTAAGGTATTAAATCTTATTAATATGACTGGTAATTTTTCTGGTACTGTTAATATTATTGGAGATACTTCGGGTGCTAATTATGCTATTACATCATTTAATCCACAAGAATCCACTTCAGCATCCGCCGGAGATAATTTAGCAATAGAACAAGAAGCAGATTCTATTATTGATTTTACCGAAGGTAATCCGTTCGGGAGTCTATAATGTTAGGAACTACTTATTATCATCAAACTATTAGAAAATATGTTGCTGTATTTGGTACTCTTTTTAATGATATTAATATCCAGAGAAAAAATTCTTCTGGTGAAATTGTAGATCATATTAAAGTTCCGATAGCATATGAAGCTAAAGATAAAATGTTATTACGTGTGAGAAGAGGTAGTAAAGCTGATGAAAGTATTGGAATAAGTTTACCTAGAATGGGATTTGATTTAAATGGAATTGTTTATGATCCTGTTAGAAAATTAAATACATTGGGCGTAACTTATGCAGCAAATACTGCTGCAGGTTCGGGAACAATGTTAAAACAATATAATCCTGTACCATATAATTTTGATTTTACTTTATCTGCTATGGTAGATAATTCAGAAGATGGTGCTCAAATCTTTGAACAAATTGTTCCATTCTTTACTCCAGAATTTAATGTTAGTGTGAATTTAATTCCTTCTATGAATATTAAACCAGATATTTCAATAGCATTAACTGATGTTACAATAGAGGATTCTTATGAGGGTGAATTAACTATTCGAAGAGAAATTATATGGACTTTAAATTTTATGATGAAAGGATATATTTATCCTGATATTAAATCTGGATCTGTTACGAAAACCGTTTTAGTTCATCTTAGAACTACTACAGCTGAGCCGGCTGTTCCAGAATTTATTACTTTAGAAGATAGTACAGATTTTACAACAAATTATTTATTATTAGATGCGGATGCAGGTTCACCTGATGCTACAGGTACAATGAGAATTTTAAGTGAATCTAGTACAGATGCCGCATTAGCAGGAATTAAATCGAGAATAACAACAAGTCCAGGTGCTAATGATGTTGTTGCTAGTGATGATTTTGGCTATTCACAAACAATAGAACATTTAGATCCAACTATAGATAATGAGTTATCAACGGGTTTAGATGTTAATTTATAAAATGAGGAATAATGGCGGATACATTAGATGGTCGTATAGACGAAATTCTAGAAATTACAAGTTTAGTGCCCACTTCAGAAATTAAACCTGAAGTTCCTGCCCGAGTCAAACCGAAGACTGATGGTAAGGATGATGATATTGATTATAATTATGCCCGTGAAAATTACTACAATTTAATTGAACGAAATCAAGATGCAATAGAAGAAATGTTGGAGATTGCAAAACAATCTGAACATCCACGTGCTTTTGAAGTAGTGGGACAATTAATTAAATCCGGCTTGGATGCCAATAAAGAGTTAATGGGTTTACATAAAACTAAGAAAGAATTAAGTATTGAAAAGGGAGGATCAACTACTAACGTTAATAATGCTGTATTTGTGGGGTCTACCGCAGACTTACAAAAACTCTTAAAGGCAAAAAGTGGCGAGTGAGAATTATTTAGGAAATCCAAATTTAAAAAATGTCGGACAGCAGATAGATTGGACAGAAGAAACTCTTGCTGAATACATGACATGCAAAGATGATACTGAATATTTCATTAGAAATCATGTTCGTATTGTTCATGTGGATCATGGTTTGGTACCTTTTAATCTATATGATTATCAAAAAGATATGGTTCAAAAATTTACAGATAATCGTTTTGTTATTTGTAAAATGCCTAGACAGACCGGAAAGTCAACCACTATCATAGCTTTTCTTCTTCATTATATTTTGTTTAATGAGAGTGTCAATGTGGCCATCCTTGCAAATAAAGGAGCGGTAGCACGAGAACTACTTTCAAGACTACAACTTGCTTACGAACATTTACCTAAGTGGTTACAACAAGGAGTACTTGTATGGAATAAAGGTAATATTGAAATAGAGAATGGATCTAAAGTTATCGCCGCAGCAACTTCTTCTAGTGCTGTTCGTGGTAGTTCCTTTAATGTTATTTTTTTAGATGAGTTTGCACACGTTCCTCAAAATATTGCTGAATCTTTTTTCACTTCAGTTTATCCTACTATTTCTTCTGGTGAATCTACAAAAGTTTTAATTGTTTCTACGCCTTTAGGACTTAATATGTTTTATAAGATGTGGATAGAAGCAGAAGAGGGTCGAAGTGATTATGTTCCAATAGAGGTTCATTGGTCAGAAATGCCCGGTAGAGATGAAAAGTGGAAAGCAGAAACTATACGTAATACGAGCGAAGTACAGTTTACTCAAGAGTTTGAATGTGAGTTTGTCGGATCTACATATACATTAATTTCACCTTCTAAACTTAGATCAATGGTTTTTAAGACACCACTTCATACAAATAATAATCTATCTGTATATGAAGAACCAAAGAAAAATCATACATACGCATTAGTCGCAGATACTTCACAAGGAAAAGGTGTAGATTATTCTGCTCTTGTAGTTTTTGATGTTTCAGAAATGCCATATAAACAGGTAGCAGTGTTTAGAGATAATACTATTTCACCATTGTTATATCCAAATGTAATTTATAATGTAGGTAATAAATATAATGGAGCACATGTATTAATTGAAGTAAATGATATTGGATCACAAGTTGCTGATACTTTACATTATGATTTAGAATATGAGAATATAATGATTGTTACCATGAGAGGTAGAGCAGGTCAACAGATTGGTGGAGGATTTGCAAAGAATATACAATTAGGATTAAGAACAAGTAAACAAATCAAGAGAATTGGATGTGCAGCATTAAAGGATTTAATTGAACAGGATCAATTAATTATTCCTGATTTTGAATCAATTAAAGAACTTACTACTTTTGCTTTAACTAATAATACGTATCAAGCAGAAGAGGGAGCTCATGATGATATTGCAATGACTCTAGTAATTTTTGCTTGGTTGGTTCAACAGAGATATTTTAAAGAATTAACAAATATGGATATAAGAAAGAAAATGTGGGAAGAACAAATGGAAACATTAGAACAGGATATGTTGCCTTTTGGTCTTATTGATGATGGTATGGATCCAGAAACAATTACTGATGATACTGGACAAACTTGGGAAGTAGAAGAAACTGCTAGAAGATTATATTATTAATAAATATTTAAAAAATTTAATAGAGAGAAATAATGCCAGATTTAATAATTAGACCTGAGTCAGGAATATCTAATAGATTAATTTTACAAGATCAATCAGGAGGAGCAATAGTTACTACTTGTGAAACAGGAGCTATTTACCAGAATCCTTCTACTATGACTGATGATATAACAATCGATGCAGGTAAAAGTGCAATGATTGTCGGCCCCGTTGATTTTACTGGTACTGTGGTAGTAAATGGAAATTTAAGTATAGTTTAACATTATAAGGAGTAAATATGGCAACGTTATCGGTAGGTGGACAATTAGTAGCAACTAATGACACCTTATCTAATGCGGTACAGGATAATATAACAAGACTTGGAACTATAACAAGTGGGGGAGCAGGAATTAATGATACAGTTAAAATTGCTTCTGGAGATATTACTCAATCAGCATATATTGATATTCAGGGATGTTTTACTTCTACCTATAAATTCTATAAATTATTCATGGGCGGATTTGCTGCAGACGCTGTTGCCTATACAGAAATAGGCTATTTGGATAGTTCCCATAACCATTTGACTAATACCTACTATTCTATCTGGGATGGTATGTATTTGGGCGCCGATGTCGGGATTTCTAGATGGTCGGCCTCTACAACTTCTAACATTGGGGCCCAAAACGATTCACAGGGTTTTAGAATGATTAATACATGGACACATGAATATGGTAATTCAGGCTTTGAAGGACAAAATATTGAAATGAGCTTTTATGATCCTAATTCTGCAAAAAAACAACTGTGTTATTGGCAATCAAATTATTCTCAGACAGGTTATGTAGGACTAGCACATGGTGTAGGTATGCAAGATACTACTACTCCTAAACATGGTTTAAGATTATCAATGCATACTGGTACTTTTGAAGCAAATGGGCATTGGGCTGTTTACGGATACAAAATATAGGAGAAATTATGTCACATAAAATGATATATAATGCAGAATTTCCAGATGGTAAAGAAGTGGAACTTACAGCAGAGGAAGAAACTGCAAGAGAAGAAAGAGCCATAGTAGTTGCTAAAGAAATTGAAGATCATAATAATAAAATAGAACAACAGAAAACCGATAAAGCTAGTGGTAATCAAAAGTTAAAAGATTTAGGTCTAACTGATGATGAAATAGCGGCATTAGTAGGATAATCCAAAACAAATGGCTGACCTAATAATTCAACCCAATTCGGGTGCAGGAAATAAGTTGATCATGAAGGATCAAGCAAGTAGTGTGATTTTAGAAACTACTGATACTGGTGCTAATTATTATGGTTCAATGCCGGGTCTAGGTGGTACTGAATGGGTAGAAGTTAGAACAGATAACTTTCAATTCGAGGTCAATAAAAATTATATGATTGATTCTGGTTCATTGAGTGGAATACCAATGAATTTAATTATGCCAAGTTCAGCAGTTATGGGTGATAGAATTATACTTCTTGATGCAACGAAAACTAGTAGTACAAATTCTTGGATAATAAATCCAAATGGATTAAGTATTCAATTCCCGGGAAGTGGTACTGGTACTTGGACTGTAAGTTCATCAAATCCTTATCCTAAATATGAATTGGTATATTTTGTATCTACCAGAAGTTCAGGTCTTACTGAATGGTTAGTTACAAACATTGGATAAATTAATTGGCAAAGGGGTCTATATTTTCAAAATTAACTTCAGTAGGTGGATTATTAATTTCGTTTATTAACTCTTCAATTTTATCAATCAAATCTGGTCTCTCTTTCTTTAATCGTACTAAGAAATTAATAGATCCAGATTCTAATTGAGCAGGATTAACAGAAATTCTTTTACTTAATCTTCTTTTGTTTGATAATTCAAGGTGTTCGGGATTTACACAAGAAGGATTAAAACATGTTTGAGTGACAACTTCATGATCTGCAACATTACCATTATGCATCATAAAAGAATATCTACTGGCAGGTATAGTTTTTCCCATAACAGAAAACATACCATGACCTGTTTTATTTTTTGAAGCAAGCCAGATATGACATTTGGTATGTGCTTCTGATTGATCAACCTTTTTAAGAAATCGATCTTTTATTTTTTTGCTGTCTATTAATTTGTCTAAAGGCATGTGAACTTTCTGTATATTTATGATAACACTTAATATTTATGATTTTAGAGAACTGTAAAATAATAAATAGATTCAATATGGCTAAAACCATAATTAATATTGAACCAATATTTAGGAGATAGAAGATGCCTTTTACAGTTAGTCCGGGCGTTGTAACCAAAGAAATTGATTTAACAACTGTTGTACCTGAAGTTTCTATGACTGAGGGTGGATTTGCGGGAGCTTTTAGGTGGGGCCCTGCTTATGAAAGAACAGTCATATCTAATGAAACAGAATTAGCAGGTATCTTTGGTAAACCAGACGCAGCGACATATAAATCATTTTTTACTGCTGCAAGTTATCTCGCATATTCAGCGAATCTTAAAGTAGTTCGTACACCTAATACTGCCGATGTTAAGAATGCAACAATGGATGCATCAAACACGGTTTATATTGCAAATGATGAAGTATATGAAAATACATTTGATCCACAAATGGGTGGATCACAGAATGATGATTATGGCCCATTTGTGGCAAAATATCCTGGCGCATTAGGAAATAGTTTAAAAGTTTCTATGTGTGGCGCAGCTAAAGCAAACACAAATTCTGATGGAACACTTAATGCAAATACAGATGTAGCATTAACAGGAACATTATCTTGGACACAATCTGGCGGAGCTCTTGCCGGTTCAGGTACAGCATTTCAGACAGAATTGAGTGTAGGAGATGTTATTGTTCTCGGTGGTCAAACATTAGTAATTCTTACAATTAATGGAAACACATTAGCTTCTGCTGGAAGTGCATATGGATCAGATATAGGTTCTGGTGTTGCAGCACGTAAAATGAGATCAGGATTTTCAGAGCCTTCATCTCAAATGATTGGAACTGCAACTGTTTCCGCAAATGGTACTATTATAACAGGAACAGATACACAATTCAACACACAATTAAACGTTGGTGATATTGTGACTATTGGAGCTACTACAGATGAAAGAAAAATCATTGCAATTTCTTCTGCAACTTCAGTAACAGTTTCAGAACCTTTTGTTACTGCTACAGCAGGAAGTACATTTTCAAGAAAATGGGAATATGCAGACTCTTTTGATGATTCACCTACTACTACATCACATGTAGCAAAAAATGGGGGTTCATTTGATGAACTTCATATAGTAGTTGAAGATGAAGACGGAGAATTTTCTGGATTAGCAGGAACTATAATGGAAACATTTTCTGGAGCTTCAGTTTCGTCTGGCGCTAAATCAGAAGATGGTCAAAGTAATTATTATAAGGATGTTGTTAATCGAGGTTCCTCATTTGTTCGTTGGATGGATCATGATGTTGCCGGTAATGCAGATGGAGCTTATGGTACTGCTGCATGGGGAAGTGCTTCTACTGACACTTATAATGCAAAAGGAGTTATTGTTACAGCAAGTATGACTGGAGGTAGTGACGGATCTACTCCAACTGATGGAAATATTCAAATTGGATTAGATGAATTTAAAAATACAGAAGAAGTTGATTGTACACTCTTAATAACTGGAGATGCATCTGCTGCCACACAAATTTATGCAATTAATAATATTGCAGAATATCGTAAAGATTGTGTAGCATTTGTTTCACCATTACAAGCACAAGTTGTTAATAATGCTGGACAGGAACTTAATGATGTAAGAGCACATAGAGATTCTATGCCTAGTTCTTCTTATGCCGTTATGGATTCTGGATGGAAGTATATGTATGATAAGTACAACGATGTTTATCGATATGTTCCATTAAATGGTGATATTGCGGGATGTTGTGCTTTCACAGATGATACCCGTGATCCTTTTTGGTCACCAGCGGGAGCAGTAAGAGGTAATATTAGAAATGCTATTAAGTTGCCTTTTAATCCAAATAAAACACAAAGAGATGGTCTCTATAAGAAAGGGGTTAATCCTGTAGTTGGAATGCCGGGTCAAGGAATCTTACTATTTGGAGATAAAACTCTATTATCAAAACCTTCTGCGTTTGATAGAATCAACGTAAGACGATTGTTTATTCTTTTAGAAAAATCAATTGCTAATATGGCTAAATCTTTCTTGTTTGAATTCAACGATGCATTTACCCGTTCAAGATTTGTTGGTACAGTAGAACCATTCTTGCGAAATATTAAAGCAAGACAAGGTGTTCAAGATTTTGCTGTTATTTGTGACGAATCTAACAATACAGGCGATGTTATAGATCGTAACGAATTCAGAGGAGATATTTACGTAAAACCATCACGTTCAATTAACTTTATTCAATTACAATTCGTAGCAGTACGTTCCGGAGTTGAATTTAGTGAAATTACCGGTGGATAAGTAATATAAATAATAATATAAAGATGAGGGAAGACGATAACTTGCGAAGGCAGTACTTGTAAAAAAGACTCCCTCATCTTTTAATTTTTAATCGTTATCGGCGCGAAAGCGTTTAAAGGAGTAAAATGGCACAAGATTTTTCAGTTTCTTCCTTTTTGGGAGGATTCAAACAGGGTGGAGCATTACAATCATTATTTCAAGCAAGTATAACTGCTGCACCATCAGGATTGAACTTTCCTTCGGAAACAAAGTTTATGATTAAAACTTCAAGTTTCCCAGAATCAACAATAACAGCAAATGAAATTGCTTTTATGGGTCGTACTATAAATATTCCCGGAAATAGAGAATCACAGCAATGGACTACAGAACTTTATAATGATGAAGATCATAAAATTCGTGGTCAATTATTAAAATGGTTGGATAATATAAATACACATGCGGAAAATACAAGAAAAGCAGGTTGGATTAGTTTAGCATCTTATACAGGAACTCTTTATGTAGAGCAACATACTAAAGAAGCTAAAAGACCAACAAATACTGCACATTTCTATAATGCATGGCCATCATCAGTCGGTGAAATTTCTCTTGATTGGGAAACTAATGAATTACAGACTTATGAAGTAACATGGGAATTTTCTTACTGGACACAAACTGGAACAGGAGGAAATGTAGGATCAACAGGCGGCGGCCCGGCCGGGGGACCATAACAAAAATAACATAGGAAAAAATGTATGGCTATTGAATTATTTGGATTTTCTATAGGAAGAATTGATAAGGACGCGAAAAAGAAAAAATCTTTTTCGCTTCCGGAACCAGAAGACGGCGCACTTGAAATTGGCCCCACCGGAACTGCATACGGTACGTATGTAGACCTTGAGGGTTTCGCAAAAAATGAATTAGAATTGATCAAAAAATATAGGGATATGGCATCATTTCCCGAATGTGATCAAGCAATAGATGATATTATTAATGAGGCGGTTGTTGTTAATAGAGAAGAATCTCCTATTAGTATAAGTCTAGAGAAATCAAATTTATCAGCTGATATTAAAGATAAAATACAAATCGAATTCAAGGAAATAGTACGTTTACTTGATTTTCGTAAAGTCGGATACGAATTACTTAAGAAGTGGTATGTTGATGGTAGAATGTATTTTCAAATTATCATTGATACTAAGAACCCTAAACGAGGTATCTTAGAGTTACGCCCAATAGATCCATTAAAGATAAAAAAAGTTAGACAACCTAAAATAAAACAAGGTGCGAAGGGTCCGGAACTTGATACTTCCGAATTTCAAGAATATTATTTGTTCAATGAAATGGGAATTACACACTCCGCAGGCGGGCAAACAATACAAATTTCTGCTGATACCGTTTCTTATGTACATTCTGGAATATTAGATCCCGAAAAGAAATTAGTATTAGGTCATTTACATAAAGCAATTAAACCTCTCAATCAATTACGAATGATAGAAGATGCGGTTGTCATCTATCGTATCTCACGTGCACCAGAAAGAAGAATATTCTACATTGATGTAGGTAACCTACCAAAAGTCAAAGCAGAACAATATTTACGTGATATTATGAACAAATACAAGAATAAACTTGTATATGATTCACAAACTGGCGATATTAAAGATGATCGTAAGCACATGAGTATGTTAGAGGATTACTGGCTACCACGAAGAGAAGGTGGTAGAGGTACAGAAATTTCAACATTACCTGCGGGAGAGAACCTTGGTGAATTAGCTGATGTTGAGTACTTTAAGACAAAATTATACAAAGCACTTAATGTTCCTCCTTCCAGATTAGAACAAGATTCTGGTTTTATTCTTGGTAGAGCAGAAGAGATTTCAAGAGATGAAGTAAAATTTACACGTTTTATTGAAAGATTAAGAAATAGATTTCAAATGGCGTTTGATGATTTGTTGGAAAAACAATTAATACTTAAAGGTATAATTGCTTCTTCTGATTGGAAACTTATAAAAAATGAACTAATATACGAGTGGCAATCCGATTCTCATTTTATGGAATTGAAAGATTCACAAATGATGAAAGAAAGATTGTCTATATTAGTTCAGGATATGGGTTATAGAGAAGATGTTGTTGGTAAATTCTTCTCAATGGAGTATATAAATAAACATATACTCAAGTTATCTCAAGAGGAAATAGATGAAATTAAACAACAAATTGAAACTGAAAAAATGGAAAATCAACCAGCTGAGGGTGAAGAATCGCAAGATCAATGGTCAGAGTTTGATCCATCAGACGGAAAACCTGATTTGAAGGTTATTAGTGGTTAGAAAATTTATAAATAGTATAAATATAATAGATTAATAGGAGAATATATGTCCGAAGCAACTGCCATTGAAAATGTTGTATCATTAGCCGCAACGGGTGATGCTGCACAAGTAAAGGATGCAATTAGTAATGCACTACAACAAAAAGTTATGGTAGCATTAGAAGATAGAAAAAAAGAAATTGCAAGTTCCTTTTTACATAAGAATGAAACTGCAGAAGTGGAAGAACCCACAGCTGAAGCATCTACGGAGGAAGTAACAAATGGCTGATGCAGTAACAAGTCAAAAATTATTAGACACAGAAACAAGAACTGTATATAAATTTACAAATGTTTCAGATGGTTCGGGTGAAACGGACGTTAAAAAGATTGATTTGTCCCAACTTAATTGGGCTATACATACGATGACACTTTCTGCCGCATCTACAGAAAATTTTAAAATTGGTGAAGTTATAACAACTGATGCAACTGAACATTTTCTTGTTACTGGATTTACTGCTGGAGCAAGTACTGTAAATGTTATAGGATGGGATAATACAAATAAGAAAGCTACACCAATATTAACTAGTATGTCAGCTGGAGATGCGATTGTCGGTGGGGTTTCTGGATCACATACAGAAACAGTAGCAAATAGTGGTAACTTTACAGAACTTGATTATGATGTTATAGTTAATAAAATGCAATGGATATGTAATGGAATGCAAGTAAATGTAGAATGGGACGGATCTACTGCAGAAACATTAATAGCCGGATTAAGTGGTAATGGTGTTTATAATGGAAATAATTTAGAATTTCCTGCTATTCCGATAAATGCATCAGGAGATTCAGGAAATGTCTTAGGAGATATACAATTTTCAACAGCTGGAGCAGCATCGGGAGATACTTATACTATTTGGATTGAATTATCCAAAAAGCCATCAGGTTATAATACTCCACATTATGAACATAATTCTACTCTAGGATTTCCTGTTGATTATAAAGTAGGAAATAGGCCATAAGAAAGGGAAAACTATATGTCTAGGGCGAGACGAAATTCAATATTAAAATATACAGATTGCAAGATGTTATCCGATTATCCTACCACTAAACAAAGTGAATGGAAAACATATAGACAGGAATTAAGAGATATGGATTTTTCTGATCCAGATAATATAACTTGGCCAACACCACCTGATGAATCAGAAGGGGAAGAATGAAATTAATTTGCGAAACATTAGAAGATGTAGAATTTATATGTGAAAGTACAAAAAAAGGAAAAAATTACTTTATAGAGGGTGTATTCATGCAAGCCAATGTAAAGAATCGTAATGGTCGGTTGTATCCTAAAGAAATATTACAGAAAGAAGCCAGAAGGTATGATCAAAATTATATAAAACAATCAAGAGCTTTCGGCGAATTGGGACATCCAGAGGGACCTACAGTAAATTTAGAGAGAGTTTCACATTTAATTACAGATTTAAAAGAATCTGGAGATAATTTTGTAGGCCGAGCAAAGATAATGGATACTCCTTACGGAAAAATTGTAAAGAACTTAATTGATGAAGGTGCCCGTTTGGGTGTTTCATCAAGAGGTATGGGTTCATTGAGACCCATGGGGCGTAATTGTAGTCAAGTACAAGATGATTTTTATCTTGCTACTGCTGCAGATATTGTTGCCGACCCTTCAGCACCACAAGCATTTGTAAATGGTGTTATGGAGGGTAAAGAATGGATCTGGGATAACGGTATTCTTGATGAACGCCACATTGCCCGAATCGAAAAATCTATGAAATTGAAATCTACAACTGAAAGCCAAACAAAAGCTTTTGAAAATTTTATGTCAAAATTATGAATTTACTAAATATAATAAATAATTGTACACATTTACCCTTTTTAAGTAAATGTAAACAACTAACAAAATTAGGAGACCTTAATGTCTGAAGAAATTTTAGAACAAGAGTCTGAAGAGATTACAGAAGAAGAACTTTCGGAAAAAGCAAAAGCGAAAGTTGAGCAAGATTCTTCAGACGAACCAGAAGATGAAGAAGAAGTAGAAGAAAGTAAAACTACTAAAGCTTCAACTAAAAAAGAAGGTGAAAATCCTTTTGCTAAAGATGGCGATGATGAAGACGAAGAAGATGTCGAAGAATCACAGGATTTTGAACGTGACAAAAAAGCTAAGTTTAAAGACGCTGAAAAGGGAGAGAAAACTGTCCCTAGTGATAAAACTAAGCTTGAGTCATCGATGCCAAAAACTAAAAATGGTATGTTGAAAGCTGTTTATGAAATTGCTAACGGACTGAAAAAAGATCAGTTATCAGCAAAATATGAACAAATCATCAAAGCTCTTTCTATTGTAGAACAAGAAGAGGGAGAAGAAGATGAAGAAGAAGCATCTGAATCTAAGCGCACTAAAGCTGCCGCAGTTAAAGCAGAGGATCTACAGATCGATGTCAAAGATGACATTACAGCATTAACTGAAGGTGAGGATGATCTTACTGATGAATTCAAAGAAAAAACATCAACAATCTTTGAAGCCGCAGTTCGTGCTAAAGTCATCGAAGAGGTCAATAAAAAAGTTGAGGAAATTGAAAAACGCCATGATACAGAACAAGAAGCTCATAGCGAAAATTTCCAAAAAGAACTTACTGAAAAGGTCGATGGTTATCTCACTTATGTTGTTGAAGAGTGGATGAAGGAAAATGAATTGGCAATCGAAAGAGGAATTCGTTCTGAATTGGTTGAAGATTTCATGTCCGGACTCAAGACCCTCTTCTCCGAGCATTACATTGACATTCCAGAAGAGAAAGTTGACATGGTTGACGACCTATTTGCAAAAGTTGACGACCTTGAATCTTCCTTAGATGAAGAAATCAATCGTGGAATTGAACTTCAGAAAGAATTGTCAAAATTTAAGAAAGAAGATGCTCTTAAAGAAGTAACAAAGGATTTAGCTGATACTGAAACCGAAAAAATTGAAAAATTGGCAGAAGGTATTGAATATGAAAATGCCGAACAATATGCCGAAAAATTATCCGTTCTGAAAGAAAGTTACTTTCCTAAGGGCGAAGCCGTAACATCAGAAATTACTGAAACTGATGAAAACATCGAGGTTAAAGACGAAGAAACTGTCCAACTTGATGAAAACATGAAATATTATACTTCAGCGATAAGTCGCTATCACAATTAATTTTTTAACCCTATAGGAGATATAAAAATGTACCTATCTGAAGACCTACAAAAGAAGTGGGGACCAGTGTTAGATCATGAGGATCTCCCAAAGATTAAAGACAATTATCGTAAAGCTGTTACAGCAGTTCTCTTAGAGAACCAAGAAATAGCAATGCGTGAGTCTGGATCCGGAGACGGAATGTTTGGGAATCTCTCAGAGGCAGCTCATGCCAACAAAACCGGTGCAAACATCGATAATGTTGATCCTGTCTTAATCTCGTTGGTACGTAGAGCAATGCCTAATCTCATTGCCTATGATGTTTGTGGTGTTCAACCCATGAACGGCCCAACTGGATTGATCTTTGCAATGAAAGCCCATTATACTTCACAAGCCGGTGCTGAAGCTTTACACGATGAAGCTGATTCCGATTTTACTGGTGCAGGATCCCATGGTAGCCAAACTGGCGCCATGCAAGGAACTGCCGGTACTGGTATGACTACCGCCGCAGCTGAGGACGTTACGTTCCCAGAGATGGCATTTAACATTGACAAAGTAACTGTTACTGCTACTTCCCGTGCACTAAAAGCTGAGTACACAATGGAATTGGCTCAGGATCTTAAAGCCGTTCATGGTTTGGATGCTGAAACAGAATTGTCGAATATTCTGTCAAGCGAAATCTTGGCTGAGATCAACCGCGAAGTTATGAGAACTATCTATGTCGGTGCGAAACCGGGTGCTGAACACAATACAAGCAATTCCGGAACATTTGACTTAGATACTGATTCTAACGGACGTTGGTCAGTAGAAAAATTCAAAGGCTTGATGTTCCAAATTGAACGTGAAGCTAACGCAATTGCTAAAGATACTCGCAGAGGAAAGGGTAATATTCTTATCACTTCTTCAGATGTAGCATCTGCATTAGCAATGGCTGGACAATTATCCGGTGTTCCATCTGGAAATGATATTCATCCAGATGACACAGGAACAACAATGGTAGGAACGCTAAATGGTCGATATAAAGTTTATGTTGATCCGTATGCACCAACTTCTGCAACTAACTATTTCTGTGTTGGTTACAAAGGTTCAAGTGCGTATGACGCCGGACTATTCTATTGTCCTTATGTACCATTACAAATGGTTCGTGCAGTTGGTGAGAATTCTTTCCAACCAAAAATTGGATTTAAGACTCGTTACGGTCTCGTAACAAATCCTTTTGCTAACGATGCCAATGCAACTAATAATGGTGTTGGTGACGGAAGCCTTGCTGCCGATTCGAACCGCTATTACAGAATCGTTACTGTTGCAAACTTGATGTAATTTTGTACATAAATTACGAACTAAAGGGTGGGCTTTTGTCCACCCTTTTTTTATGCTTACTAAATAGTAGCAGAGGTACAAATGGCTTTAAATGATCAAGTTAAAAATATAAATCCGATATCGGAAGTTCAATTTAAGTTCGATCTTATAGATTTTCCAACAACAACTTTTTTTGTTCAAACCGTTAATTTACCCGGTGTGGCATTCGATGCTTCACCAATTGGTAGGCCTATGCGGACTGATGTTAATATAATGGCCGGTTCAGTTTCGTATGAACCTCTGGAGGTTGGATTTATAGTTGATGAATATTTAAAGAATTGGCTGGAATTATTTAATTGGATAACTGGGCCACAACCACATTATACTCAAGCAGTATTAACATTATTAAGTAGTTCTATGAATCCTACATTGGAAGTACATTTTGAATATGTTTTTCCTACAACCTTAACTGAAATAGCATTTGACAGTACAATATCAGAACCCACAAGTTTAATATCTACTGTTACACTTAATTATAGTAAATATACTATTAAAAACTTATTGAATAATTAAATGGCGAGATCAAAAACAGTAAGACAAATTGAAAGAGGCACTCCTACACCAAAAAGAACCAGTATTGGTAAATCAATATTTTCTAGACCAAAAAATAAACATATAAAAAAGGGGTGGAAAAAATATCGAGGACAGGGTAAATGAAAGAAAACTTAACTACGGCTATAGCATTTGCGGTTGCTTTATATTGTCTCTTCCTGTTAGGTATGATAACAAATAGTGTTAGTACTATAAAAGATGATGTACAAGAAATTAAAAAAAACGTAAATTATATGGATAAATGAAATTTGAAGAAATACAGAAATTATGGTCAGGTGATTGTGAAATTGATGAAACAGAATTATCTCAAGAATCAGTAAAAATTCCACAACTACATAACAAATATCTAATTATCTTTCACGATGAAAGATTAAGACTCCGTACTATGAAATTTGAACATAGTAAACTCTTAAAATCTAAAAGAGAATATTATTCTGGGAGAATGACAGAAGAAGAAATGGAAGCTCTTGATTGGGAACCATTTCAACTTAAATTACTCAAAGTAGATATTCAAGAATACATAGATGCGGATGAGGATATAATAGAGCTCAAGAAAAAATCAGCATTACAAGAAGAAAAGGTTGAATATCTTGAAGCTATAGTAAAGGGATTATCCAATAGAGGATACTTAATTAAAAATGCAATCGACTGGAAGCGTTTTACAGAAGGGCATTGAAGATATCCACATATCTAAGCACGATGAAGTATATTTAAAAATTGCTTGTGAAGCTTCAGTTGCCCAAGAAATATGTGATTATTTTACATTTTTTGTTCCGGGTTATACGTTTATGCCCGCATATCGTAATAAAATCTGGGATGGAAAGATAAGACTATTTAATATCCATAGTAGATATCTCTATAGTGGGTTACTTGAATATGTTTTTATATTTGCTAAAAAGAGAAATTATAAAGTTATTCCTGATGGTGATTGGTGGAAACCACGTAAAATAGAACATAATCAAGAATTTATTGATAATCTGAAATTACCATTTGAACCTAGGGATTATCAATTAGAAGCATTTCATCATGCCTTATCGTATCAAAAAACATTATTAGTTTCTCCTACCGCAAGTGGAAAATCTTTAATTATCTATTTACTTGTAAGAGCATTAAATGTTAAAACTTTAATTATAGTTCCTACAACTTCTTTAGTCTCACAATTATATTCTGATTTTAAAGAATATGGATGGGATTCCGCAAAGTATTGTCATCAAGTTTATGCGGGACAAGATAAGGTTTCAGATAAAAAAGTAGTTATCTCTACATGGCAATCTATTTACAAACTTCATAAGAAAACGTTTGAACCATATAAGTTGGTGATCGGTGATGAGGCACATGGATTTAAATCAAAATCATTAACAACTATTATGACTAAATGTGTAAATGCAAAATATAGAATAGGAACAACGGGAACGTTAGATGGTACACAAACACATAAGTTGGTATTAGAAGGTTTATTTGGAAAAGTTTATAAGGCCACAACAACAAAAGAATTAATTGATAAAAAAGAATTAGCATCTTTCAATATAAACATATTATTATTACAATATCATAAAGATGTTTGTGAATCAATGAGAAGAAGTAAGTACATAGAAGAAATAGAATTTATTGTGGGGCATGAGAAGAGAAATAAATATATAAAAAATCTAGTATTGTCACTTGAAGGTAATACTTTGTTACTCTTTAGATTAGTGAAAAAACATGGACGTATTTTATACGATATGATTAAGGAGGAATCAGATGTCAATAGGAAAACTTTTTTTGTATTTGGAGGAACTGAAACAGAAACCAGAGAACAAATACGAGCAATCGCAGAAAAGGAACGAGATGCTATCATCGTGGCAAGTTATGGGGTATTCAGTACCGGCATCAACATTAGGAATTTGCATAACATTGTGTTCGCTTCTCCTTCTAAATCTCGTATTAGAAACTTGCAATCGATAGGACGAGGTTTAAGATTATCAGAAAACAAAGAAGAAACGGTTTTGTATGATATAGCAGACGATTTGAGATCGGGTGCGAGAAAGAATTTTGCTTACCAGCATTTTGAAGAACGAGTTAAGATTTATGATGAGGAGAGTTTCCCTTATAAAATCCATAAACTTGACTTATAGAAAAATTATGTTATAATGATTAAATAAACTTTGAAATGGAGTACTATGGCAAAAAGAAAAAAAGTATCGAAATTGCATTATGTTGACAATGCAAAATTTTTAGAGGCGATGGTTGAATATAAACGAGATTATAATCTAGCAGTTAAAAATAATAAAGAATTACCAGCTGTTTCGGAATATTTAGGTTCAGTATTTTTAAAAATAGCACAAAGGTTATCATTCCGGCCTAATTTTATTAATTATACATTTAAGAATGATATGATTTCGGATGGAATAGAAAATTGTCTACATTACATACATAATTTCAACCCAGAAAAATCAAATAATCCATTTGCGTATTTTACACAAATTATATATTATGCTTTTATTCGTAGAATACAAAAAGAAAAGAAACAACTCTACATAAAATATAAAACAATGCAAAATGTAGAACAAGCTTCTAGTTTTGATGCAGATGCAAATGTTTCCATAGATGACTATAGAAACTCCGATTTCAAAACAATGGTAGATGATTTTGTAGATACTTTTGAAAAGAGTAAAAAAAAGAAGGCAATTAAAAAATCAGAAACTAATTTAGAAATGTTTATGGGAATATGAAAATAGCATTAATTACGGATACACATTGGGGAGCACGTGGAGATAGCCTTACTTTTTTAAACTATTTCCGAAAATTTTATGATAATATTTTCTTTCCCTATCTAGAAGAACATAATATTAAAACGTGTATACATTTAGGTGATGTAGTTGATCGAAGAAAATTTATCAACTTTAAAATACTAAATGATCTCCGCACAAATTTCATTGAACGCCTATGGAAAATGGGTGTAGATACTCATATCATTATAGGTAATCATGATACTTTCCATAAAAATACTAATGAACTAAATTCCATAGAAGAAATATTTACTTCACATGAAGGAAACGTTGAGCCATGGATGTATTCTTCACCAAAAGAAGTTGATTTTGATGGTTTGGGTATTTTAATGATGCCTTGGATTAATGAAGATAATTATGGTGAGTGTATGAAAGCAATTCAAAATACACAATGTCAAATCCTCATGGGTCATTTAGAAGTAAAAGGATTTGAACAACATATTGGTTCATGGAGTCATGAAGGTGTAGAAGCAAATGTTTTTGATAAGTTTGATATGGCTATGAGTGGTCATTTTCATCATAAGTCAGACAATGGTACGGTTTTTTATTTGGGTAATCCTTATGAGATAACATGGAGTGATTATAAAGACCCCAGAGGCTTCCATATCTTTGATACAGACAAAAGAGAATTGGAATACATACAAAACCCTTATAGAATGTTCAGAAAGTTATATTATAATGATATGTACCAAACTTTTGAAACATTAACTGAAAAAGATTATAGTGAATATGAAAACACTTATGTAAAAGTAGTAGTTGAAAAGAAAACAAATCCCTTTTGGTTTGATACTGTACTAGATAAGTTGTATACAGCAAATGTCGCTAATTTAGTAGTAGTTGAAAATTTTTCAGATTTAGAATTTATGGAAGATGATGAATTGATTGATGAGGCACAAGACACTTTAACAATTTTAAGTAAATATGTAGATTCATTAAACATAGAAAATAAAACAGAATTAAATATGTTAATGAGAAATCTATATAATGAAGCATTAACTGTGGAGACAATATGACCAATTATGATATGGATGAACTGAGAAGACAAGGAAAAGTTCCAGTGAAATATCCAGATTTAGAAAAAAGAAAAAAATTTGCTGAAGACATAATCGAAAGTGAAAAAGACAAAACAGTAGATATAGAACTTGAACTATCTGATGGTGACTTCCTACATTTAGCCAAAGCAGCACATGATAGAAATATAACCTTAAATCAATTATGCGTTGATGTTCTTACAAGTTCTTTTGATGAACTTGATTATAGATTTGAACATCAATCTAAACCTTCCGTACTCAAAGAATATTAAGCCTTGATATATTTTAAAAATATTAGGTGGAAGAATTTACTGAGTACCGGCAATCAATTTACAGAAATTCAATTAAATAATACTTCCACCACATTAATTGTCGGAGAAAATGGATCAGGCAAATCTACTATTTTAGATGCACTTTGCTTTGGTCTATTCAGTAAACCGTTTAGAAGAATTAATAGGCCCCAATTAATAAATTCTATTAATAATGGTGGTTTGTTAGTAGAAATAGAGTTTGAAGTAGGTAGTAGATCCTACATGGTTCGTAGAGGAATCAAGAAAAACCTCTTTGAAATTTTTGTTGATGGTCAAAAATTAAATCAAGATGCTAAAACTCAAGATCAACAAGAGTATCTTGAAAATACAATCCTCAAACTGAACTACAAATCATTTACACAAATTGTTTTATTGGGAGCAAATCATTACATCCCTTTCATGCAATTAAAATCACAAGATCGTAAAAGTATTGTTGAAGATTTGCTTGATATCCAAATTTTCTCTGTAATGAACGGTCTGTTAAAATATAAAATATCAGAGAATAAAGAAGAAAATCAAAATATTGAAGTCAATAGAAAATTAGCTACTGGAAATATTGAAACGACTGAAGATATAATTAATGATTTAAAAAAGACTAAGAAAAATCAAATACAACAAAATGAACGTGATATTAACAACAATGAAGTAGAAATTGAGTCATTAAATACAAAAATACAAAAGTTGATGGATTCAATATCAAATGATAAGACCGCTGAAACTCTTAAAGAGTTAGAAGGATATCAAGATGGTATTGAACGAAAAATGTTGGCGGCAGAACAGGACATTGAATTTTATGAACAAAATGATACTTGTTCTACTTGTAGTCAAGAACTAAGTGAGGAACATAAAACAAAGATGATAACGGCACATCATGGAGTAATGCATGCAAGTAAAGGTGGATTATGGGAACTTGGTAATAAAATTAAAGATTTAAAAAAACGATTAGAGGAAGTAACGAATATTCAAACCGCAATTGGGAGTTATCAAGTACAAATTCAAGCAATCAATAGTTATATTACAAAGTTAAAAGATCAAATCAAGACAATAGAAGATAGAGAAGATGACATTGATGAAAAAATAAAAAAATTAAAAGACTTAAAAAGTGAATTAAAGTCATGTCAGGAAAAACAGGAAAATTTATCAAATCAAAAACAATTATTCGAAACTGCAATGGTATTATTGAAAGATACTGGAATCAAAACACGTATTATCAAACAGTATCTTCCTATAATGAATAAGTTGATTAATAAGTATCTTGCTTCAATGGATTTCTTTGTATCATTTAATCTAGATGAAAAATTTGAAGAAAAAATTAAATCAAGACATAGAGATGAATTTACTTATGATTCATTTAGTGAAGGTGAGAAGATGAGAATTGATTTAGCATTACTTTTCACTTGGCGAACTATTGCTAAAATGAAGAATAGTGTAAATACAAACCTTCTGATTTTAGATGAAGTTTTTGATAGTTCATTAGATACAAATGGTACAGATGAATTTTTAAAGATTTTAAATCATTTAACAGGAAAACAAAATGTTTTTATTATTAGTCATAAGGGCGATGTACTCTTTGACAAATTTAAGGATATTATCAAGTTTGAGAAATACAAAAACTTTTCAAGGATAGTATGAGAGATTTAGTACCAGATAATAATTCTATCTTAAGAAAAAGGGGAGAAGTATTTGATTTTGAAAACCCCAAAGAGGATCCTAAAAAGTTAGCTGAAGAATTAGTAGAAGCTATGTACAAATATGAAGGTATAGGATTGTCAGCCTGTCAAATAGGAGTTGATTTAAGAGTATTTTCAATGATCTATGATGATAAACCTATTGTATGTTTTAATCCACATATAGATGAATATTCTACAGAAAAAACGTATATAACTGAGGGGTGTCTATCTTTTCCCGGTTTGTTTTTTCCAGTAGAACGAGCTTATGGAGTAAATGTTAGATTTACAAATGAAGACGGCCAAGATTGTAAAGCTACATTTGTTCAACTTGCTTCTAAAGTGTTTCAACATGAATATGATCACATGTTAGGTAAATTGTATATTGATCAAATAAATTCTTACAAATTAAGGAATGCCAGAAAAAAACAGAAAGTATGGCAAAGAAAGAGAAAAAGTAGTGAATACAAAAATATCTTATGAAATAAAAGATAATTTTATAAATGTCCCAGACTTTGAATTATTAGAAGATATAATTATGCCCCATGGTCATACTACAAGAAAACTGTCACCAGAACTTGAAATGCATAATTTACCTTGGTTTTTCCGGCCCGGAATGAGTGCGGGTGAGACGGAGAGATCGGAGAAGTTGAATAATGAACTTACAAAGTATGAAACATTAGAACCGCATGAGGATAAACTTTTTCAACATGTTTTTATGCTCAAGGCATACCAGAGTAACTTCATACAAGCTATTATACCACTTCTTGCTGCAATCGACCCTCTCGCGTTTTGTAGAATTGTAGCCAATCTTACATTACCACAAAAAGAAAATAAAAGAAGTTTATTTCATGTTGATGGTGATAAAGAAGAAAATCCAAGTTCTGAATCAATGACTACTTCAATTTTTTATATGAATACAACTAATGGCCCAACGATTTTGGAAGATGGTACAGAAATAGAATGCCGTGCAAATCGATTAGTGTCATATTCTAATGAAACTCAACACGCTGCAGTATTATGTACTGATGCGGAGTATAGAGTTGTTATTAACCTAAATTATTTTAAATGAATATGAAAAACAAAGCACATGGAATCTTTGCAACACCTGTGTATATGGCAAAGAGAGAATCGGCCCCATCTGTGGAAGAAGAACATGACATTGATGAAATTCTTAAAGAAAGATTGAATATAAATGTTGGTAATTTCGGTTCAAGCGATAATTACATCTTTAATAGTAGATTAAAAGAAATAAAACAATTTTGTGATAAACAGATTCTAGGATATATTGAAGAAATCATATACCCCCAAAAAGAAGATATACAGATGTATATTACACAATCATGGTTAAATATAACCAAGCCAGGCGGATTTCATCACGTTCACAATCATTCAAATAGTATTCTAAGTGGAGTTTTCTATATATCAACTCAGGAAGGTGATTCTATTTGCTTTATTGATCCAAATGCTGATATAAAAAATACGATAGTTTTTGAATATAAGGACTGGAATAAGTGGAATTCTGTTACAACATATTTTCCTGTTTCGGAAGGAGAACTTGTTATATTTCCATCATGGTTACGCCATTCGGTGCCTCCAAATGAAAACGCCACTAAAGATAGAATCTCCCTTTCATTTAATACTTTTGTAAGAGGGAAGTTGTATCATGGTTCCGAGAGCTCTACCGGTGCTTGGTAATAACGAAATAAACAATTGGAAAGAGAAAAAAATAATGAATACAAAGATTTCTGAGGACCTTTACGATTCTTTTAAAGTTAAAAAAGATAAGAAAATCAGAAGGAAAGAAAGACGCCAAAATAATGATTATAGAAATTGGTCTACTGAAGATGTGGAAGACTGGGAGGAAGAAGATGAAAAAGATGATAAATATTAGACAGAAAAGGAGAAAAGAATGAAAATAGGAACAAAACTTTTAAAATGGTGGCTAATATTTTGTTTGATACTTATAGGATTTGGAACATCATATCACTTTAACTTGCATTCACAATTATATCATGCCGATGTTACGAAGCTTAGTTTTTTGATTATTATCATTTTCGTATTTACCTCAGTTTGGATTGGAAGAAAAACTTTTGATTTAGAAACCAACTCTGTCATTGATGACAAAATCGATGTTGGATGGTTTATTGCTGAAACGTGTCTTGCATTAGGAATGGTTGGAACAGTAACCGGCTTTTTGTATATGTTAGGAACAGCATTTGAAAATATAGATGTTTCCAATACACAAACATTACAGGACGCCCTTGCCTCAATGGCGAAAGGGATGTCTACTGCACTATATACAACCCTGACGGGATTAATTGCTTCAATAATTATTAAAGTACAATTAGTGAATTATGAAGTGGGCGAGGAAACTAATGAATTGCTTCAAGGTTAGCCCATGTTCGATAAAAATAAATATAAGTCAACTATCGGGTTTACCGATATGTTGTTTAACGTTCTCGTAGGATTTGCCTTTCTTTTTATTGTTGCATTTTTACTTATAAAACCGGAACAAAAAAAGGCAGACTTTCAACGTAAAGCAGAATTTGTTGTTGTTATGGAATGGGATCATGATCAACCAGATGATATTGATCTTTATGTACAAGACCCATCGCAAAATAGAGTACACTTTAGATTACCCATAGTCAATTTTATGTATTTGGATAAGGATGATTTAGGTTTTGCAAATGACATTGTAAGGTCCCATGTGGATGGTACAATATCAAAAGTAAATATTAATAGGGAAGTTGTTACTATTCGTGGTATTATTCCGGGTGAATACATTATTAATGCACATTATTATTCTTCAAGAGAGTGGTCAAATCTACAGGGAGTTGGCTCTGATGGTGGAGTGCAAGAAATACAAACACAAAGGACTAAGGATAAGGATAAACCATTAACTGTAAAAATAGAATTACATAGGGTAGATCCTTATAAGATTATGTGGGTAGGAGAGAAGACATATTCAAGTAAAGGGCAAGAAGAAACTTTTGTGAGATTTACTATAGATAAAGATGGAAATCAAATAGGAGATTTTGAATATAATGAAAAAAAGTTTGTAACACCTTTTGATAATAGGGTGGGAATGGCCCCTGATGTAATAGAAGCTGAACGTGGTGATGAACCGGCTGGATCGGCACCGATTGGATCAGGAACAGAAGAATCACATTATTCTGATCCGGGCGATGGAATGAGAGGATTCTAAATATGATAGGAATTTTAGTTTTTGGTTTAGTTGCCCTTTCTTCAGTTTGTCTTTGGTTATTAATTGAGCAAAGAAAAAGTTGGAGATTTTTGATTTGGTTTATACCTATTCTTTTAGTATTAAGTGCATCAACTTATGTTACTTATACTTCAATATTGGGTTTTCCAAAAGTTGCTATACCACATAAAGGAATGTATTTACAACATTATATAGCTAAACCAAATTGGATTTATCTATGGGTTTTGGGTAAAAATAATATACCAATGTCTTATCAAATAGTTTATTCAAGGAAAACACACGATGCATTAGAAGGTGTTAAGGGTAAAGCAGAAGAGGGAAAGTTTATGGTTTTAGGTGAAGTAGATGCCGCATTAGATGGGGAATCAACGGAAACAAATAACGATGCAAATAGTGGGTATACAATAGGTGGAGATATGGGATTTTATGAATGGGATTTTGAGTCCGATATACGATACCAAAAAGAAACACAACAATAATAAAAGGAATAAATGCAAAAAAAGCTATTATTTATTTTTATAATGATGGCGACATGGATGTTTGTAAGTTGTACACCGACAGGAACCGGATGTTATGGTTACTGGGAGAAAAAGCGAGATGGATTACAAAGGGGCACTAGAGCAGGATGGAATACTGATTATAAACATCCTTATCGACAATGTGTAGATCAAGATAATATTATATTAAATAAGGAAAAAAGACCTTATGGTTGAATAGGAGATTATTATGTTTAGATTCTTTTTGAATAAAAAATGGTGGTTATGGTCTTGGATTGGTTCAATAATTATTTTGGGTTCACTTTGGGTTCAAGTAAAGATTGATGTAAAAATAAATGAATGGTTTGGTGTCTTTTATGACATGATTCAAAAAGCACTTGCTACACCAAATGCAGTTACAATAGGAGAATATTTTGAAAGTTTACTTTCATTTATTACACTAGCAGGAATATATGTTGGTCTTTATGTTGTAATAAGTTATTTTACGGCTCACTATTTGTTTAGATGGCGTACTGCAATGGTTGAATGGTATCATAGTGTATATGAGAAAGCCAGAACAATAGAAGGTGCATCACAAAGGGTTCAAGAAGATACAATTAAATTTACCCGTATAATGGAAGGTTTGGGAACATCTTTAATTGAATCGATTATGGTATTAGTTCAGTTTATTCCTATATTATTTGGATTGTCAATGGGTATTCCTATATTCTTTTTTGGCGATTGGCAATATGGATTGATTACAGGTGCGTTGCTTTGGACTGTAGGCGGTACTGTATTTTTAATTGGATTGGGATGGGTGCTTCGTTTAGTTGGTATAGAATATGATATACAAGCAAAAGAAGCAGCATATAGAAAAATACTTGTTATTGCAGAAGATGATGGAACTGTTAGACCAAAGAAGATTGAAGAATTTTTCGATGATGTTCGTAAGATTCATTTTTTAAGTTATTTACGTTATCTGTATTTTAATATTGGTCGAATGGCATACTTACAAGCAAACGTATTATCAGCTTATGTGTTTCTAGCACCAGCCATAGTTGCTGGAGTAATGACTCTAGGTGTAATGCAACAAATAATAAGAGCATTTGGCAGAGTAGAAGGATCGATGCAATATCTTTTAAAATCTTGGCCAACCATTATTGAATTAATGAGTGTTTATAGGCGTTTAAGAGAATTCGAAGCTAAATTGTCTCAGTAAACTAATAAAATAAAGGTTAATATGCCACAACACAAGCATTTAATCATTAGGGCAGAGGTGAATCGCCCAATTACAAGTGAAAAGGAAATTAAAAAATGGCTTAAGAATTTAGTAAATAAAATAGATATGAAGATTATTAAGGGTCCCTTTGCGTCATATGTGTCCAAAGAAGGTAATCGTGGTATAACAGGAGTTGTAATGATTGAAACTAGTCATATTGCAATTCATATATGGGATGAAGAGATACCATCATTAGTACAAGCAGATATATATTCATGTGCATCCTTTTCAATGAATGAAGTTCTTGCAGAATTTATAGATATGGATGTAGTTAAAATCGAACATATGATGCTGGATAGAGCAACTGAATTGGTAGCTACTAATTATTGAGGATAAAATGTTTAATAAAAAAGAAATAATGTTTGGGGCGTTTGCATTTGTTATATGTATATTTTTATCATGGTCATGTAGACTAGAAGCAGGACATACAGGAAAACACAAAGTATTAACTGAATGGTCTACGCAATTAATATATGATACAACAAATGCTTGTTATCAAGGAACCATAAAATGGATAGTTATGACTAATCCTTCTCTTTATGGAGTTCCTCCGGGATTTGAATCGTCTAGACAGATGTTAGTACATTGTTTTTGTGTTATGGATAGAATTCAGAAACAGGTTACAATAGCAGAATATCAAAAAAGAGTTTTCGAAACTGATTGGGTTGGACAACTCTTTATGGGTAAAGCATTGGAGTGCGTTAAAGAAGAACAGACTTTACCTAGTTTTTTTAAAATGTTACCAGATAATGAAACAAAAGATGATCATGGAATTCAAAGTGTGATACCAAAGGGGAAGCCAAAGGATTCACAAGAAGAGTCACCAGACCTACAACAGGAAGAATCTATAAATGGTTTGCCTGAAACAATTTTTCAAGGATAAAAATGAAAAATATCAAGTTTTTTCGCTTGATATGTTTTTTTATATTTTTATGTATACCGTTTAACATATCAGCTATAGATAATAATTCATTAATACCGGCAAATAATGCCCTGAAATTTGAATCTGTTATTGAAAGGGTGAGAGAGTCAGTAGTATTACTGTCTATGAACCCAAATGTTGATCCAGATGCAGATCCGGCTAAATCAGCGCTGTGCTCTGGAGTTGTTGTTGATAATATTGGTCATGTTCTTACAAATTTTCATTGTGTTCATAACCAAAATTATATAAGATTATATTATTACGATGCAGAAGATTGGGAAATGTATGATGTAAATGTAATAGGTTTAGATCCTTTATCGGATTTAGCATTACTTCAAGTTATAGGTAGAGATAGGCCTATTCCACATCTTGTGTTTGCAAAAGATATAGATAAAATAAAATCAGGAACCGATGTTTTTGCATTGGGTCATCCAATGGGTATGGCTTGGACTGTAACTAAAGGTATAATTTCTAGTACAGAAAGATATGCAAGACATCCTTTTATTAAAGCATTACAAACAGACGCTGCAATAAATAAAGGAAATTCTGGCGGCCCTCTCATGAATATGAAAGGTGAGATTATAGGAATTAATACATTGATCGTTTCTAGAATTTCTGAAAGTGCGGGAGTGGGGTTAGCTGTTA
>VTLG01016334.1_pt1 | contig 36757 bp, 50 predicted proteins | sample 4694571 | NCBI WGS metagenome assembly VTLG01 (sample SAMN12604809, study PRJNA352737) | marine metagenome | biome: ENVO:00000447; feature: ENVO:00000209|ENVO:00000569|ENVO:01000036; material: ENVO:00002151; isolation source: viral sequences binned using virsorter ...
TCTAATCTTTGCGGTGTTTCAAGATTCTTGTCATCTATAAGGTTAACCAACCCTCGTTCATTCACCGTCATCTCGTTGTCCGGAATATGGTGGGAAATGAGAAACTGCTCGCTACGGGGCTGGTTGTAAAACTCTGGTGAATTGGGGTCAATATCTTCTCGTCTCATAGCTACTTTACGGGTGGCGTTGTAAACTTCCTCAACGGAAGATCCCGTATCCAGCATAAGTCGCGCTTCATCATACTCTTTATGCATCTTATCAGTCACGTTTTCTGCATAACGGCCACCAAATATGCCCAACGAACCTTCCGGTATCTTACCCAATTTAGCAGCGATCATCTGAGGCGCACCCATACCCATGACCAAAAATGGATCCAAAACAGGGGGCGCACCCGTACCCTCTATAGGTCGCCCCTGTTCATCATAATCATAAGCAACGGTCGGTACTCCCGAAGTCGCAGTCTGCAGCATACCTTCCGCCGTGCGCGGTAAATCACGGACCATCTGCGTCACTCCTTGAGGCAGCGCAGACAATCCCCTACCCACGGTCTCGGCAGTCTGTCGCTCGGTCGCAGGATCACCCGCCATTAATCGTGACAAAAACCCAAGGCCCCGCATGGCCGGAGACTCAATTCCAGGGCCACGCTCCGGCTCACCATAAACCGCTGGATTCGTTACTTCAAAAAAGCCCCCCGTAGGCGTCTCAACAACAGACTTTGATTCCGGTTGCAAAACCTGCTGGCGCTGAGCACTGAACAAACCAGCAATGTTTGACGGCAAATTCACCAAACCATCCTGCCAAACAGTGCCGTAATCATACTCAGGAGAATCTATCGACCGCTCCAAATCAACCATCGTCTCCGCAGCAGATATCCCCTCACTCTTGGGTCTACTCGCCCGAACCTTTAAACTCTCAGCAGAAGCCATTCACTTCTCAGTATAAAAAAATTTTTCGAAAATTTAATTTCACTTCTCACGTATCCTCCATCGTGAAGAATAATCCATTAATCGCGCACCCTAAACCCTTACTCACGCAACAGCAAACAAAACTTTTGGGTAACGAATACTGGCTGGAGAATAGTGGGAGGGTGGGTGGGCGCGCCGCGCCGCTGTGGGGGGGGTTACCCCCATAAAAAAACCCACGCACACGGCGCGGGTTTAGCAGGTACCTTGGCGCTAGGCTATAGGTACATGTACCCAGTTGGGTACAGCCTGTATGGCAGCGCGTATGTATACCATTGTTGCACAGGGTACGGCACCCATTGCGGCACATGGTACAGCGCCAACAATAGGTTGCGCGGGTTGCGGCCAAAGGCGCGCGCCAAGCGCACGGCCAGCCGCAAGGTACGCGGTGCGGTTAAACCACTGGGTGCATGCGTTAACAGGTACGGCATATTGTACGGCACCCATTGCGCCACAATAGGCTGCCACACTTTAGGCAGCACAGTGGCGCGGCCATGGCACGGCCATAGCGCGGTGCTACGTTGCCATGTGGCGCGCACCAAGTTAATGCGGTGCCAAGGTTTAATTTGGTTAACTGTTTGCATGTTGTAGCCTTTGCAAGTTGCGGCGGGTGCCGCGTTGGCACCCGCCTAGGTTTAGGTTTACTTGGCCGCTACCAACTCAATGCTGGCCGCGTTGTTGTAATAAATGGCCGCTACTATTTCGGCCATGGCCGTGCCCAAGTTTACGCCACCGCCGCGCGTTGGGCCAATGTAGGTTTTGGCACTTTGCAACAAAGCGGGGTTTTTACCTTGCTGCTTGCACCATGCTAAGTAATTGGCATTGGTAAAGCCCGCGTTGCTAGGGCTACCAAATACCGCTTGCGCCTTGGCGCGGTTACCAGTGCTAGTTGCGCCAAACTTGGCGGGTTGGCCAGTTGCCTTAAAGGTAACCGCACCCCAACCGCCATTTGCCGCAACCCACTCTTGCAGCACTTGGCCAGCATTTTTTGGCAAGTTGCCACAATTAGCGTATTGGGGGCCATTTTGGTAGGTGCTACCAGCAGCGGCATGCTTTGGGTTAGCCGCGTGCCATGTTTGCATGGCCGCTACCATTTCGGCCAACCCAAAGGTTTGGGCGGGTGCGGGTGCGGGTGTTGGTTTTTTAGCTGTGTTAGCCATGTTATTTTTTACCTTTTAAAAAGCGGCCTTGGCGTTTTGCCTGCGCCGCCCCCCCATTATAGGCATTTGGGCCGCCATGGCAAGGCATGGGGTGCCATGTAGCCATGTTATTTTTGCATGGCAGGTATGCGCCCTCCGCATAGCTGCTATGCTCCACACGCATGGCCGCAAGAGCGCAGGAGCACACGTCCTGGACAGACAAGACCAGACTTGGGTTGACGACGACGGTGACGACGACGGTGACGACGGTGACGACGACGACGGTGACGACGACTACAATGTGATTAAAGGATAATGGTTGACGACGGCCTGTTGCGCTATACTGGGCTTACAGCCAAACAAAGGAGAAATAACATGGCAAAAGCACTAAAAGAACCCGCCGTAAGCATTAAATATAACGACCTTTCTTGGTACAACAACTGCGTAAGCATACAAAAAGACAACGTGCGCTACGACATACACCCCATTATACACAACAACACCTGCATGATTAAAGTGTACGAAGTACACATTGATGGACCCGCGCAGCTTACGAATTGGGTAACAACCGTTGCCCTAGAAAACCTACCAATACTTGCAGAGGACTAGCCCCATGACAAAAGTTAAACCCTACCCAACCGCACAGAATTTAAGTGCAGACACCATTGCTGAATGCACCGAGGGCCTTTCCAAACTTGCCTACGGTGAGTTGTGGAACGTAGTTGTGCCGCGCATGCAGCCGCTAAACAAAGAAGACTTTGGTAGCCCCGGAGAATACTACGGGGCTGACCCCCTTGTTGATTACTGGGACTTGCTTACAGAACAGGCCCAGCGCGATATTAACGAAGCCCTAGAAAACCAAGCCCGCGAATGGCTGCGGGAAGACGCGCAATTAGATTAGGTGGGGTGACTTGGGGCCACGGTGTTTCTGCCGTGGCCCTTTTTTTGACCTAAACCCAGACTGCGATTGATATGGTTATGGGAGTGGGTGTGGGTATGATGAGATCTGAGATCTTAGATCCAAGCGACGACGACGACGACGACGACGGACTACCGCGCACAAAAAAAGAGCGGAGCGCCGAAGCGCCCCGCCCCCTGGACCGTGGGCCTAGCCGACCAGTTTAATGTACGGTGCGAAACCGTTTTTCTTGCTACCGTTTAGGCCGATAAGCAAGTCGCCCATACCGCCACCCAACGTTTTGACAACCTTTGGGTCACGGGCAAACTCTATAGCCGTGGCTTCCCACGCCGCCATAATACCAAAGATGGTGGCGCGCTTGCTTTGTTCTTTCACCAACGGCGTCGCGTTGCCAGTAAGTACGATTTGCGCTTTTGGGTTCGCCGCCAAAAAAGTATTTACTTCGGATTTACTAACAGGCTCCTTAGCATTGCCGGAACCCTGTAACTCAACAACCTTTACCTTTGACTGTGCCATTTGCTTTCTCCTGTATAATGGCCATCACCACTGCTGCGGTAACTATTCAAACATTACCACGCCGCTACCCTCTAAGCAACTTCTTTTTTATCTTTGTGGTCATCGTCCTTGGACTCAGATCTGCGATCCTCGATCACCGAACACATGGCCACGATCATGGATCGCCAGTCGCAGTCCTTGAACGGACTAGACCAGAGCAAGGGGATTGACGACACCGACGACGGGACTGTCAAATCACGGATCACGGCCCCTGTGTAAAGATTCATAACCCGCCTCCGGGGATCCCCGATCAATATAAATGACGACCCCCCTGCTCGTTGACGACTGTAATGCCAAGATATTTGGTGTGGTCTAATCTTGATTGTGCTACTTCTTATAACCTTCAGTTCTATCCAAAGATCATACGAGTCATAAAAACCGTTGACGTCTGGTATGCCAGGACTTGCCCAGGATTCTAGCCTTACCCAATGAATTCCTAATGACGACGTACCGTCACGTAATTTTCTCCAAAGATCTGCTTCCTTCATTTTCTAGTCCCTCCACAGGCGTTACGTCTAAGATTGGCTTGTACTGATTATGTATTTCTTGCAAGCGACGCACTACGTCTTCCCTATTCATAGACTCTATGCGGCCTACCAAGATTTCCTTGCGATCTACATAAAGACCACCTACTTGACCCCGCGCTTTTTCTGCGTTGACTGCTGCAGAGTACGCCCCGTTCTGCAACGCTACGTCACGAAGTTTGGCAAGCTGCTCCACATGATTTTCATAGGTGACTTCATACTTACGCTGAAGCTCTAGCCTGAACTGGTTAATTCTTTCGGCGACGTATGGCTTGTCATGTAACAGCTCTGCTGCTCTTACGTTTGGATGTTTGTAGCCAGCTCGCCTTGCGGCTTCTGTGCCGCTTACTTGATTGACTACATACTCGTATACGAATGTGCGCTGTTTGTCTGTCAGCTTTTGCCTTTCGTTACCTATTTCGTCATGGTCAGAAAGACGTTCTATTTGTTGGGCGTCTGGCTTGCGTGGCTTGACTTTACCAGCGTAGCTATTTTTCGCTCCAGTCATTGTTCCCTCATTGTAGTTTGCGTTCTGCCCTAAAGTTAGCTCAGATAGTTCGAAGAATACAGAAAAACAAGTTTGCGCGCGCGTCGTTTAGGAGCTTCAGCTACCTATTGAACAACACTATTGAACCTATTAGAAAGAATAATGAAACAATAACTCCCTAATAGGGTTCAACACCTTGAAACCATTAGCCTATATCCAAACCTATTAGACCTATTAGCATTTTTCAACAATTTGCTTTTATTTTTTACTTTTCTACTCGAGATGACTATAGAGCCGTGTTTCAGAGACACATTGGCGGTTTTCTGGGATTATGGTTTTAGGATATTTCTTCCTTTTCGATGGTTTTGGCCCCAAGGTCCAGGGTGTACAGCCAGTTGATATCGCCGTGTTGTTCTGTTGTTGGCTCGTAGTGGCCTATTTTCCATGTGCTGTGTGGGTCGTTGCGTGGTATTTCGGGTGTAAGGCCTCCGGTAAGGCCGTCGAGTGGCGGCAGCCCCATGGCGATAATCCAGCCCCCTGCTTGATTTACGTTGTCGCGCAGGTGACCATTTTTCACCCAGCCCATGAACCGTTTTAGGTCGGGCATAATGTTGTCTGGGTAGCCGTCGTAGTGCCTGTAGAACCAGAGTTCGGCACCGCTTTTGTCTTTGAGTAGGATATTGCAGCGTGTTGACATTTGTTTTGCCTTCCTTAGGCTATGGGTTGCTGAAGTAACCTGTCTTGTAGTATTCGCTGGGTTTAACAAAGCGAATTTCCATGGGGCCGTCGGCCCAGCTATAGTCTTCGTCGCGGGCTTTGTTTTCTGCAAAGAGGCCAGCCACGGGGCGGTGTTCTACCCACCTAAAGCTGCCGCCGTCGCAACCGCGCCCTGCGTGAAAAATGCCGACAATGCCGTTTTCGGTGGCGTTGGCCATTTCTGCGGCCAGCTCTACGCGGTAGTTAATTTCGTGGTGTACCCAATTGAACCGCGCGCCGTGGGCGTTGCGATTTTTAAAGCACTTTTTGAGTGCTTTACGAATTTGTGGTGATAATGCCATGTTAAAACTCCTTTTATTTGGCTATGCCTAATAGTACCCTTGGACAAGGGCACGAGCCATTTTCTTTTAGTCGCGCAGAAACCATGAGGGTTCGGGTCGGTTGGTCCAGCGCATATCAAATCGCTGCTGCTTTGTGTGATAGTAGGCGCGATAGGTGTCCACGGCATTGTCACAAAGGCAGTCGGCATGGTCGCCGAGAGCCAGTGCGAATGGAGTACGTGGGCCGTGCGTGATATTCTCAGGCAGTTTTTTGAGTGGGCTGCGAAGGCGCTGGTCTGTTTTGTGGATTTTGCCGTAGCGATGCTGATACTCGCGACACAGTGCGGTGAAATGCAGGAAGTGCCACAGATAGTTGCCTGATGATTTGCGTGTCCAGATTGTGCAGGGGTGATTCTTGTGAACAGGCTTGTAGAATACGTCGTCGTCGGCCACGCTGTCGAGCAGATGGTGCGCGGTGGATAGCATTTGTGCGGATTCCAGGACCATTTTCACGACATGCTTGTCGCACTGAGCTTGGGCCGCGAGAATAGGGTTTTCGTCAAGTATAAATATATTCATATTAACCCCAATAATAAGGGGTGACTGTTTTACGAGCCACCCCTTGTTGTTCTACCGATAAATTAGTTGGGTCGGCTAAACCAGCCCTCCATGGCAAAAAGTTCCAGTTGCCATAACCCCTCTGGTAGTGCGGGGTGGTCTTGCACCAGTGCCAGAGCAGCGGCGACCACGTTTTCATTGGTGCCGTCTGGGCAGTTAGTGGTAACAGCGATTGGCTGTGTGGCTGGAGTAACTGGGTACTCTGGCTGGGGGTGGTCTTGCGGGTCGTTGTACACGGTGCCGAGCACACGGTATTCCCCAGTATCTTCGTTATAGGCCATTACAGCGAATTGCCCTTGGAGGGCTGGACCCATTTTGTGAAATTTGGTTTGCATCTTCATGATAGCTGCTCCTTTTGCTTGGCTATAAAAAATAGTAAGGCTGGACGCTTTTAGGAGCAAGCGCCCAGCCCTCTACCGATAAATTAGTTATGGCAGAGCCATGACCAGTATTATCAACATTAACAGAAAGCCCCCTAGTGAAATTGCACTGCCGATAATTATACCCGCTTTGATTAAATTATCCATCATAGTGGGTTCTTTTAGAAACTGTGGTCTCATTGATTAGCCCTTTCTATTGGCTTTTACCCTGAAATAAGGCGACCGTTTTCCTGCTTGGGTTCGGCGTTAACCTCCTTGCCCGTTTCGTCAACCCAGCCATCCCCCGCACAATCTATGCTAAAATACAAGGTGATGCACAGGGTGGGGAAGCGGCGTTGCAGTTCGTGTACGATAGGGGTAGGTGGACCCCATGCCGTTAGGAAATTGTACCTTACCTCCCCACGGTCATAATCCTGTTCGGTTGTGCTGTGCTGATAGGCATTCCATTTGGTACCCCAATTTTCTACCGCCCAATCGTACCAGTTAGGGCCGTTGCGGTCTTCAGGGGAAAGGGGGCCTTGGTCACGGAGGGCCTGTGGCATGGGCAAGATTTTGTTGAAATCTATTTCTTCGCCCACAAACTTGTAGAAGGCGTTTAGGATTTTTTGAGTGCCGCCACAAGCACTTAGATGGTTATCACAATGATTAGGCATAGCTGAAACTCCTTTTGTTTGGCTATGGCTAATAATAATGTGGGAGGGTTTTGGAAGCAAAGGCCCAGCGCTCGTGTTGATAAAAAAGAACGCTGGGCCAGATGCTACTTTTCCTTATCAAAGGGCCAGTTTGGATTGCCCGTGGCCAGCCGCTCCTGGGCTATTGCCAGAACGGTTTCGTAGTCGTAGCCACCGTCATTCATGCCGATGGTGCCGATGCCGCTGTGGTCAAAGTCCCAGTAGCTTTGGTCACGTGTGTAGGTGATGTTGTTTTTCTTGCACCACCGATACAGGCGACCATAGCTGGGGTCTTGTTTTGGGCGCTTTTTCTTTGGAGGCGCAAACAAGTCACCCAGCAGGTCGTTTAGAAAATTACCTGCATCGGCCATTTTAATACTCGCCCCAGCCAGCCGACCTAGCCGAAGCGTTATCGGCGGCTATGTTGGCTTCCTGGTTGTTAATGTCGCGCATGGTGTGCGGGTCTTCGCTACACGCTTGGCAGATAGCCCGACCGCCGTGGGGGTCGGTGTTGCCGCATTTGACAAATACTTCGCGGTAGTCATAACCGCGAGGCACGTAGAAACTTACTTGATTATCACACATGAATATTTACTCCTTTATTGGCTATATAAAAACAGTAAAGCAGGACACTTTAACGAACAAGCGCCCTGCCCTCTTACCGACAAACTATTTAATCCTGTTTCCTTTTGACATATTTTCTGTTGCCGTCAATATTTGCAAGTTCCAAGGCACGTGAAGCCCTGATACGTTTTCCCCCTTTAAGGGAACTATATGGTCTACGTGGTGAAGGATACCCGTTTGTTTTTCCATTGCCACGGCTTCTTTGTAGATTGCGGCCATTTCTGCCCGATGCTTATCTGTTAGCCATGCAGGAGTTGCGTTTAATCTTGTGGCCCGTCTATTGGCTGAATACTTGTTTATTTTTGATTGGTTGGCTTTGTTCCATTGTCTTTGGGCTTCACTTTTCCTTTCTTTATTTTCGGCATTCCATTTTCTAACATTTTCACGCACCTTTTCCTTATTTTCTTCATACCATTTTCTATTAGTTTCACTTTTCCTTTCTTTATTTTTGGCAGTCCATTTTCTAACATTTTCACGCAGCCTTTCCCCATTTTCGTCGCGCCATTTCTTGTTATATTCACGGCGCTTTTCCCTATTTTGGGCATTATATTTTCTAGTGGTTTCACGTATCTTTTCTTTATTTTTGGCGCAATATTCACGCCTTTTTTCCTTGTTTTCAGCGTAATATTTTCTAGAATATTCACGCTGCTTTTCTATATCTTTAGGGGGCATTTTAGCTAACGTCCACGTTTTTGGCTACGATGTAAGGAACACCATCTTTATTAAACCCAGCGTAGATGGCACAATCCCACTTGGGGTCATCGGCGCTGCTTTCAAGCCAACCGTCGAGTTCGTTGTAGGTGAAATTAAACTGGGTGAGTAAAGTATCTACCCAGATGGCCGCAGGTATAGGCGAGCCATCAACATCAATGGTTCGCATAGACCAGCCAAACTTTTCCCACTCCCTTTTTAGTAAGTGGCCTGTCCAAATAGTCATAGGTTTTTGCCCTCCTTTATTAAGCATACTAAAGTGTAACCCAGGACATTTTAAGGAGCAAAGGCTGGTGTATCTATTTAGTCGGGTATTTCGCCGTAGTTCATGCAGCGGTCACAGCCCTTCACGGTTGTCGAGAAAGAAATGTGGGTGAGCTCCCCCTCTTCATAGGTTAGCTCAGGGTTTTCCGAAACTTCATTAGGCTCACGGACCACGAACCCGTTTCCATGACAGACAGGGCATATTCTCATTCACTGTTCTCCTTAATATGCGGTTAAAACTGAACCGATTGTGCCTGGAATTGACTTTTTATCATGGTTATAAAAGGCGTCGGTAAACAGTGCAGATAACGCTTCCTCGCTATCTATGCCGCCTACGTCGTCGCCATTATCATTGCAACATTCATAGTCAACTAAATCACCATCATCGGAAAACACCACAACAATGTGAGTTGCTTCGTCATTTATGCCATGACAAGGCCAGCTTTCCTTAAAGGTGTTAAGTCGGCTAGTTTCAACTGTAATAATTTTCATTCTTCTTCCTCTATATCAGTCATGCTTAAAAATTCGGGTTCAATTAAGAATGAAACCACTGCACATTCTTCGTTTACGCTAATTTCTTCGAATTTATGCGTGGGGCAAGTCGCCAGCCACTCGTAAAACTCTTTCCAATCCACAAGCTCCTCCTATGTATGACAATAGCCATCGGTTTCAATGCACAGCCACATTCCGCACCATGGTACGGTGACAGCGTCATCGCACCCGATGGTTGGCAGGACCATGCGCCTGAATTTTAAAAACGAGTACCTTTCGTCTTTGCTTTCGTGCCATTTTCGCAACAGGGTGAGTTGCTGTTCCTTAGTAAGTTTCATTGGACACCTTTTGCTGGTGGTAATGGCCCAATCCCCACCCTATAGAGCGCCCGTAGACCGTGTCTACAGGGGCAAGATGGGTGGGGTAGGGCCTAGCCATTGGGGTGCGGCGGTCGGCTAGATTAACGGTACGGCTTTCCAAAGGTAGTCCTAGAACATGCACTAGAACCTAGAAAAACCGCCGAAGCATCTAGCCTCTTTGAGCGCTGGACAAGATATGAGCAACTCCAGCCCCTGACGCCGCCGCTCGCCTTGGTTACATATTGAGTTTTTTAGCCTTTGTACCTGAACCCCCTTCCGGGTTTATTTCCTGCCAAGGGTGACCACACACATCGGCCCAGTAATCAAAGGCCCCAACGGCGATATGCCGATAATATGTGCGGTACCCCTTTTCTGCATCTTCCTTGCTAACTGGGTAAGTGATGGTAACCCAAATTTCATTACTGCCAGTTAAGTTGTCAGCGTCCTCTGGGTCTTCGCTGGCCCTTACATCAATAATGTACCCCAGCGCATCAGTTTTTTGGCTTAGAGCATATTGCCGCAAATCCGCTTCCAAATCGGTAAGGCTACCGCCGTCCGGTGCCGTTTCCGCAGGTATGCCGCAAGTGATGGTTACTTCACGGTCCCCATGGTATGCGTGGGGGGAGGCGTTTGTAACGTTGATAGTTGCCGTTTGTGACAACGACCCGTTTACATGATACATAGCTGATATCTCCTTTTTTTGGCTATGCCTAATAATAAGGTGGGACAAGTAAAGGAGCAAAGCCTATACTGTCTGCATGACAATATAGAAAGCAAAACGGCCCACTGATTAATGTAACCAATGGGCCGCTCGCCTTGGTTCCTTAGTCTGTTAATACAACCTTATCGCCCAGCAATTTTGCGAGCGGTAGGATTAACTGTTCTTCGCCATTATTGGCACAGACAGCAATTAAATCTAAAACATTTTTAGTAGTTAAAGGAACAGGAACCTTTTCATACCTTACTTGGACAGGGCCAGTACGGTCTTCCTTTATAACCTGATAAACCCCATGTTGGTCTTTAGCAACGGTCAATTTATTTGCGGCGAGCCATCCTTTCGATATAAATTCCATACTTTTGGGACACTCGCCTTTTTTCAGCCATGAGCTGTTGACGCTACTGGAGGCATACCCCATTTCCTTTAAAGTTCGAGGAATAGACCAACCTTTAAAAGTGGCAATAGCCTCGACCGTTCGGTGCATTTTACTTGAAAGAGTATAGGGTATTGTCTTAAGATTTAGTCTTCTGGGAGAGCGAACCTTAACGTGTTGCTCCCTTACGATATAGCTATCGTCAAATAATGACCTTTCTTGGTCTGCTTGAAATTGAGCCATTTCAGAGTCTCCTTTCTTTTTGCTGGTTGGCTGTACGTTTAATATACATACTGATACTGTAGATAATAATGGTTTTTTATCATAACCTATCATCGTCTTTTTTAACTGGTCCCGTAAGGGAATAGTATTGTAAAATCCTCCTTTGGTCATAACTTATCATCACCTTTTAAAACCGTGACAGCATCTGTTTCTTGACTAACGGTTAAAGATTTTGCTTGTTCGTAAAGCATCTTTGCCACCATCACAGCCTTTTCCCTACTTAGGTTTAGACTAGTTGATTCAAACTTGGTTTCAATGCTTAAACAGATTTGTTGTGTGGCCCAATGGTCACCAATAATAGAAACTCTAATAGCGCACTCCTGCTTGTCTACAGGGTCTTTCATTCCTGGTTCCACATCTGGTTCCACATCTAATTCAGGGTCAAAGCCCCGTGGGTTTTCAATTTGTATTGTTTGCATCTTACAAATCCTCGGGGTTGGGCCGCTTCTGCTCCACCCGTATATCGGTCAACATTCGATCAATAGCTATGTCTGACCAACCAAGGTCTGATAATTCCCAATAAGCCTGATGCTCATCTATTTCTTGGTTTGTAAAATCATCTATGATTTTTTCAGCTTTGGGATGAAAAAATAATTCATCTGACATGAAAATTAGCCCCTGTTGCATTTCTACTTTCTCCAAAGGATGGGGGGAAGGGAAGGAGTGGCAAGGAAAGCACCCCCTTCCCCCCGTTTTTGTCAGCCAATGTGCTTTCCTATCTCTTAATTTCTTGCCGTTGTTTTAAACTTGGCCAAAGCCGCCTGAGCTAAAGCTTCCTGCTCCATCCATTCGCGAACTATTTGCCTCAGCATGGCTTTTTTAGTTTTATCGTATTTAACCGACAGTTCTTCAATTGTTAGTGCGGTTTCTCTGTCCAGGCCGATGGTTGTATCAGTGCGGACAGGAGCACCTTTTATCATTTCAATGTAAGGCATTTTTATACTCCTTCAGCCTTCGCAACAAATGGCTATGGACCGTTGCCCATAGCGTTTTAAAATCTTCATTTTGCGCATTGTCCAACGCACGTTTTGCAAGGTCAATGCGAACACCTAGCTTTTCAACAGTAGGGTACGGGTCATTTTGGGGTACCATTATACAACCTTTCCGCCAATCTTTTGACGTAATCCAGTATTTCCTGCTGGGGAACGGTATGACCGCTTGCCATGAGGCGCTTTTGAACATAACGCTCCATTACCTGCGCTGCATGGTCCACACCATACAATTGAATAACACCCATGAGGCGCTTCTCATAGTCCTCAGCACTGGATGCCCATTCTAGTTGTGAAATAGTATCGTACTGCATAACCTCCTCCAATGGCTATATGGTTACCCATTATAACCCATGGGGTGCAGAACGCTACCATTTATTTATCAAGAGCTTTTCTCAGGCCCTGTTTTATGTCTTTTTTAGTTACGGGCCAGCCTTCCGCTTTTAGAATTTGGGCTACAGCATCAAACCGTTCTTCTTTAGAAGTCTTTTCTGAAACAACCTCTTCACAAGCCTCGTCTATCGCCATTCCCCACGCCTTTACTTGTCCCATGTCCGAGGCCTCTCATATGCGCCTTCCTGGCCTTCGTACACAACCTGTATCTTTAACCCAGGAAATATGTGATGCACCGCTTGCATCAATTTAATAGGAAATTGTGTAGCTTCTTTCTCCGTCATTTTATTAGTTTCCACATAAACGGTATAATGTATGACGGCTTTAGATTCTTCACTCATTTGCATTTCTCCATTACAGCAATCAATCAAAACACGGTGGCAGCTTCCGCATTGGTAGTGGCCGTGGACATACACTAAGTTTGTCCACTGGCCACACCAATCACAAGTGGTTGGTTTAGGCGGAAGGCATATACCCCGTTTCATCGTCATAAATGCTTGTATCCGGCAATTTGATAAATAAATCCATATCAACATCAAGATATACGCTTACTATGGGCTGTTCATCAGTTCCCCACGGCCCTAGTATTTCGCACCGCATATGCGGGTCAACAAGTTCGCCCTGTACATGCTCGTGCGGCATACTGAACATTATGGGATAATTAAAATCCTGGTCAGGGTCAGCTTCCGGAACAGTTTTATTGATAAACTCATCCGTTACCTGCCGATTATAGTTACGTTCCCGTGCAATTTCTGCCGCTTTCAACAGCAACGGGTATGGAAAAAACTTACGGTTCTGAACCGCAATATCTTCTTTTAGTGCTTCCCACTCAGACACTTATACCTCCATAAAGAAAAAACCCTTGGTGCCATTAGTATAGCACCAAGGGTTTAAGAAAACAGGTACTCGTTTATCGTTAGACAAGTTCGATGTACCCTTTTTCCACAGCAATTTTTAGGTCACCGTGGCCTCCTACAAGCGACTTGCCGTTCTTACCGCGCTTGTCGGTAGTTTGTAGAGCAGCCATAAAGTCCCCAACGGTCATGCCGTCTTTAAACAAGGACCAAATTTCCGCTCGGTTAGTACCTTCCCTCACAGGGTTCGGTGCGCCTGTGAACTTAATAGTGTGTCCACTAGGAAAAATCGCAGTTTTCCGCTCACGCGGCTGTGGCGGAGGCACCGCCCGTAAGGGAGCAATATTACTGACGGCTTGCTCTTTACCGTTTGTAGACGCACCCTTAGAAGTAGGTGTTTTGTCTCCTTTCTTTTTCGCAGCCGTTGATGGCTTTGAATTTTTCACCTTCCCCTTAACAGGTGCTTCTGTTATTGAAGCTACGTTTGACACTATGACAACCTCCTTCTGTTTGTTTTTGCCATACCCGTATAATAGTTAGTGAAAAACAATGAGCAATTATCTTGTTGTCAAATTGATAAAAAAATGTATAGATACAAATATTAACCTCCCTGTACGGGTGAGAACCACGCCTGTAGAAAAGTTTTTTGGTGCGGAGACCTCTTGGCTTTTCTCTTACTCGCCCGTTAGCCTCAGGCGCTGGGGTATCCTCCAGTCCCCAGCGCCTTTTTTCCCAGTTTAGCCTGAACCGTAATGTTTGTCCAACAGGTAGTCCTTGTATTCTCGAGGGTGCCACAATTTCTTCGGCAAATGTTCATACTCATGTCGGCCATGGGCCAAGCACACTCGAAGACCTCGATGGTCTACTTCAACGTTACCATCGGCACCCCAGTTATCGCCGCAAAGCGGACACGTATAACGATACGAACCAAACACAACTTTTTTGAGGTTGCCGTCCCAATGTCTTCTTGGCTTTGTCATCATTTCACCCTAATTATTTCAACAGGATAAGGCTTACGCTCGATGTATTCGGAAAGGTCCGTATATTTCTTGTGGCCCGTTTTTATCCACGCCTTCATTTTTTCTTCTGTTCCCCAACACATAGTGGGGGTTTCATTATAAAAAAACCGCACTATCTCAGGAAGTGCGGCGAGGCTTATGTTATCAGCATGGCTTATAGCAAGAAATAAGTCATTGGTAATTACAGCGGTGAGAAATCCTCCAGGTGGGATACCCTGTTCAATATATCGCTGTACACCACCTTGTAGATGCGGCGGTAACCGCTCATAGTTTATGTCTTGTGTCATAGCCCTTCTCCTTTCTATTTGGCTACATACTATAGGGTACCCTAACCAGTGTTTTCCACCAAGTTTTCATTTGTCAATTGAACACTATGACCATGACTAAGTCCACGAGTAAGAGGCTTTTCACTGAATGTGGTCTTTGCATCCCCCCAATTTGAACCATATTCAGCATCCACCTTGTTTGGAACCTCCAATAAGGTGCTTTGCTCCATGATTTCAGTGATTATATCCGCTTGTTGCTGTGTTTCTACCGAAATATCAAGCTCATCATGCACTTGGATATGTGGCAATACTCCCTCTTTATACAAAGCGACCATTGCCATCTTGGTTTGGTCCGCCGCACTCCCTTGAATAAGTCTATTTAGCGCCTTGTATGTGAAAGCACGTTTAAGTCCCATGTGCTTACCATACTCTTTCATGGCTTGGTCAAACGGCATCGGTTTGTTATAGCCCGTTGTGTCGGGTTCCCACATTGTGAACCTGCACCGACGCCCACCAATGGTCTTGATAAACCCAACTTCTGACGCCCTTTGAGCGCAATAGTTAGCTAATTGACGAACAAAAGGTACTTGACTATGATACTTATTGAAAAGTGCCTCACTTTCTTCCCAAGAAAGCCCTAACTGTTCTGATAATTTCTTCTTACCCATGCCGTAGAACAGCCCAAGGTTGATTAACTTGGCGTGAGTGCGTGGAATATTAGCCATATCCGCCACAACCTGATGAAAATCAGCTTCATCACTTCTATAGGAGTCTACAACAGGGTCGACAGACACATATTTCAGTTTTGAGGCGTAATGAACCACCAAACGGGGTTCTTGTTGACTGTAATCAAATGCCCCCCAGACGCAATCTTCTTCAGGCACAAATAATGACCGAATTAGTGGCCCAATTTCCTTATTACGCGCTGGAACTTGCTGTAAATTCGGATTACTGTAGCTCATTCGGCCCGTTAATGTCCCCCCACGTTCCGATCTTAGCTGGTGTACCTCTGCATGTATACGGCCCTTGGTCTGATGCTCCAATAAAGTGTCGATAAAAGTCGTATGTGCCTTGTTTATTTCACGCGCTTCCAAAATCATTCGTGCAAGCGGGTGTTCATTTTCCCATAAACTCGCTTTATCAAACTTGGGCTGGTTAGATTTAGGTGTTCGTTCGTAATGTAGACCTGCGGCATCAAATGCTTTGGCTACACTCGCAGCGGCCCATAATTCTATGGCCACCCCATAGTCTTTTTCAATTTGTTTAATGATTTTTGCTTCGCGCTGACTTAAATCACGCTTAAGTTTTTCCGCTTTATCTAAATCAACACGCACACCTTTTTCCCGCATATCGATTAAGCAGGGCAATACATCCATTTCAAGGTTAAAAATATCCGTAAGGTTGTCCTGTACTAGTAGATTTTTAAAATGATTCCATAAACGCAGGGTTAATCGTGCATCCTGTTCGGCATAGGGTCCAACATACTGTGGTGGTAGACGCCACATATCTGATTTGGAGTTAACCCCCCACTCTTTTGCAGCTTCTTCCAGCAATGCTTCGTCCTTACGCTCTTGCAAATACGTTTTTCCAAGCGCGTTCAGGGCATAACTCATGCGGTTTTCATCTATCAGAGGCGCTGCAATCATTGTGTCGATAATAAGGCCGTTGATTTCACGTATACCACTGGCTCGTAGCCAGCCTATGTCGTACTGAGCATTGTGAAATATTTTATCTGACGGCGCTTGCATCTGCTTTTTCAGCCAGCGCCACACAATAGCCTCGTCTAAATTGCCGCCCGTTTCATGCCTAATAGGGAAATAATAGGCATTTTCTTCTGCCGCAACAGCTATACCGATTACATGACCGTCTTTACGGGGCCAGCCGCTCCCGCGCACCCTTAAATTTGGGTCATAGGTCTCAAGATCGACTGATATTTGTTTAAATTGCGATAAGTCTGGGAATTCTGAGGGAGGTACCCATTCGCTTTTAGGTTGAAACAGCGGTATCTGCATCTGGTCCTTCTTTTTCATAAGCGTAATCAATTTGTACGTTCTTTAACCGTACCATTTCTGCTTCAACCAGTAAAAGATATCTTCGCAGGTCACGTATATCATCAATTATGCCCGTTGGGTTTGTATCTTTTTCAATAGCCTGGAATACGTCATATTCCTGATACCGTTCAAACTGTTCACCTTGTTTTACTTGGTTTTCAATACGGTCCCATTTACGGGCCAGCATCATAAAGGCCCCTACACCTCCACGCTTTTTCCAACTATCGCCATAGCTTTCATCTGACTTACACAAGGACACATGGTCGTTAATGCAAATGCTCTGCACGGTATCTAAAAAACTATACATCTGGGTTTCTCCTTTCTAGCCATATTATACAAGCCTGTTGCCAATCTTGAACAAGCATGTCTGATTTAATTGTATCAAGCGCGAATTGCCATTTGCCCTTCTTCCAATGGTCCCATGCTCTGGTCATAGGCTCAATTAGATTTTTGTAAAAGTCGGACCTATAGAATGTAGCATCGCCCTCCAACGGGTAACGAGATATTGTGAATCGGGTATTGGTAAAGTCATCATACGGTTCTCGGCTTCGGTACGGCAACCCCTCTTCAGGTATGCGGTATGCGTCAAATATATCTTTATAGGCATGGAAGCTATCGCTTATTTGAACGTATGGCCCCATTTCAATTTCAAGGCGGTCGGCAATGTACTGTTGCAGTATACTGAACTGCACCGCATTGGCTCCATACGCCCCCCATATAATATCATTACTGCGACAGCATACCGTCATGTGTAGTTTTTGTTCGCGTATTTTGAAATATACGTGTGTGTTGCACGGGATATCAACTTTGTTGACATTTAAATCGTGCGGGGCGTCCCACATTTGTAGAACACAGCGGCGGTCGTCGGGGTCTCTTCCCAAACGGCGAACAATTATATCAACCTGATCAAGTACCCTATAGTTTTGACAGAAATGCTTGCGCCACCGATAGCCGTAGGCTCCGTGGAATATTTCACCATCATCACTATAGTCATCCATGCGCTTGTTATAACGAACCAAGGTTTTTACATCCTGTTCACCGCGCAGCATCCACAGGCTTTCCATTAAATGGAAAAACGGGTTGGCGTCACGAACAGGATTAAATAATACGCGCTCCCAAGGTTTGGCATAAGTTGTTGATACGCACGTAGGATATTCTAAAACAATACCTGCGCGAGATTCTCGCTCAACGCCTTCTTCATACAAAAGTTTCATCCCGCCCACAAAGGCGTCACTCACATTCCGGGCGTGTATGGTGTGCATATTTCCTCCAATTAGGTGCCTACCCCTGCCGCACTTGTTTCTTGCCCCCTCAGAGGCCTTTACAGGGCCTCCCAAGGGCGTTTAATTGCCCTAGTATATGGCCCCAAAGCCAAGGCACGAGCAACCGCTTTTTTATCATTATCAGTTACATCCGGCCAAGTCTTCTGCCCTTTATGATCAGGCAGCAATCCAGGACGATACGTGAGCGCATCACATCCAGCACACGGCCCAAATTCTCGATCGCCTTGATACAGCATTGCTCGCATGGCATTGAATTCTTCCGACTGCCAAATGGTGTCTAACGGTGTGTCAAAAGCATTGCCTATTCTATAGTAGCCGCGCCAGTCATTGCAGCATCCAGCGACGTTACCATCCCAACGTATGCTCATTTCCCTGAAGGGTTTACCGCATCGTCGCCCTACCGCTTTTTCATTAGGCGGAAAAGCAGACCCGCAATGGTTATTCAAGCTGGCGTGATTGCCTGTTGTTGCATTTGATATATCGTCCACCACAACAATGTCATGATCGGTGGGCTTACGCCTCCTGTGTGGATTAGCTGATTTAACCAAGGGGTAATCATAAATAGGATGCGGCCCCTTGTAGCCTGACTTTACCTTTGGAACAATATTCACAGCTTCATAATTATCCAACAACAATACGTTCAGCCCTGCTTGCATCAACGTATTAATTTTTTCAGTGGTATCGCCACCTAGTAATCCGCCCCCGTTACTGGTCATCATCAAATGAGTTTTGGGTAAATACTCACGCAACACACGAACTATTTCTACATGATTAGGGTTCATGGTCGGCTCACCATGCATTGCCATTTCTATACGAGGGTTCCATTTACGGCCCTCGGTGTGAGCATCCTGTAGTTGTGTGGCAAACCATGCGGCATTTTCAATTGTCATAAATTTATATGGTCTACTGCTTTTACCCGTCGTATTGCTCGGGCCATGTGCGCCATTGTCACGTATGCCCTGGATGCCGCAAAAGGAACAAGCTAGATTACAACCCTCGGTTAGTTCAAACTGAATACAGAAAGGTGGTTCTTGCATTATTTGGCCACCCTTAAAAAGTCTTCCCACGCCACTATGGTTTGATCATCCAGTTCAGTTAGGTAGTCATGTTTAAAAAGATCACGCTGTTCATGGGCAATCTGCTCATATGTAGGGAGCGCCTCCAGCACCTCTTCGGCAGAATTCACCACGGGGAATAAATAATCACCCTTACCGGGAAAAGCTGTTTTCATGGTATTGCTCGTACTTTCATCAAAAAACATGGCCACCCCTGCCGACAAACATTCATAAAAGCGATTGGCAGGTGAATTATAATGCGTATGGATATGCTGGTCCTCAATATAAACGGTAGCAGCAAACTTAGACAAGTCTTGTATAGATTTCCAGCTACCGTGTCTGGTCATGTCGGGAGCAAGTGCCTTGAACTTTTCGATAGCTTTGCCGTTGGTAGAAATATGCACGGGATAAGGCGCGTCTTCAAAATACTTTTTGAAATAAGGCTCCCTATCTTTCCTATATGACCCATAGTACATCAAACCCCGCACCTTGTTCTTGAAGTCAATTTCTTCAAGAGGTATAGGGTTCCATGTTAAAAGGTTCCAGTTAACATAAGCATTTCCCGAACCAGTGGCATTTTCAGGAATATTACTCCATATGAAAGGAGGAGTATTATCAAAAGGCTGCTTAAAAGACCAACCACGTTCATCACGCAATACCTTCTGTACTTGACTAATGGGCTGTACAGTATAGTCATTTTGAACGTAAATTAAATTCTTACATCTACGAATTTGATCGGCCAGTTGCACACGTAGTTCAGGTTCAGCAAATGCGCCCATACTATTGACGTATAAAATTGTGTCATAGGTATGGTGTAAAAAAGGCCGACCCCGTTGTATGCTATCAACTAAGTCTGCATTTAAATGGTTGGCAAGATACTGCGCAACTCGCGCACTGGCTATGCTAGTCTTGGGACTGCAATAGGTCAGGTGTACCACGCAAATTTTCTTCATTAATTTTCTCCTTTCTACGGGCACGATATCGCGCCCACTTGGAACGTTCTTGTCCTGGCGGCTGATAAATACTGCGCGGCTTTCCTTCACCATTTTTTACGCGCTGGTACTTATCAAATTCACACAGGCAATGCTCTACTTCTCGCATTTCTACCGTAGGTACAAAACTCTCCTTATTATCATTTACTATTTTCAACAAATAGGTCATTTCCCTATTCCAGTTATGCATTCTGGAAGAATAATTTAACGGACGACCAAACACTCTGTTAAGACCACGCTTGGCCCCAGGACCAGCGTTCGCCCATGTATTAATGTCTTCCGCATTTGCAAGGACAGGTGTGTGGCGCAAATCACTTACAAGCTCATACGCCATGAATCCCCCACCACCCCAACCTCTAAGTTTGCCCAAGTTTTCGTGCATACGTTGTAGACTTTGCTGTTCCGCAATTTGAGACAATAGGTTTCTGTAGTCCCAAATAGCAAACAGAAATTCGTCTACAACAACGTTTTCCTTGGGTTCTTTCTTACCTTGGTTTGTGATGATATACGCCCCTGTGAACACCTTTAACTTATTATTCAGACGATCACGGGCAACGCGCTTCAGGTGGTCTGGTTCGTAGTCATTTTGCCAACCGCCAATAGCCTCGCACATTTCCATCGTGCCAAACATACGAAATATGGCACAGTTATAAATCATCAAAGCATGAGGCTTATGTGCGTTTGGATTGGTTAAATGTTCACGCATCCAAACCGTTGTTCTGTCTAGCTCACGAAATACGTTCGTAAACTTATATTTTTGGAATATTTCGTCGTCGGTCCAGGGCCACTCCACTCCTTCTTCTTTTTTAAGATAAATGGCGTGTCGCTTATTTATCCAATCTACAAAACTACTACCCAACGGCACATCGTCTATGAGCAGTTTGTCTAAAAAAGTGTCAATCAATAGAAGGGTCTCCTTTCTTTTTACTTGGGGAGGAGTTTTTGACTCTATACAGGTCCCTGTCAACTGCGTCTGAATCGATATCGATATCAGCGATTACGTTTTTTTCAAGCCACTTGGCAAAGGATTTTTTAGACTCAGTCGTTGTAGGTTTTCTTTTAGTCATAACTCTCCTTTCTTTAAGAAACGCCCTATCCCACCATTGGGCGTTTCCCGCACGTGGAAGGAACCGTGGGACGTGAACTAAAATTCGGTTAGCTGCTTGCCGGAGCTGCTTTATGTACTATGATATATCCCGCTTTCTCGGCAAGTTGAAGATCCTTTGCGCTACCAGGAAGATTAGCTTCTTTTACGGCAGCTATGAATTCAGCCACCGTAATGCCCTTCTGGATATAAGACCAAATTTTATATTTTTTGGTTCCTGGACGAATTGGGATCGTATCGCTTATAATTTGAATTCGATCATCACGGCCATATAAACGAGGCCGCTTCACGCCAGTCTGCGAGGGCTTAGTTGGAGCCTTCGGACCAGCTTGCTTGCGTATTTCTTCTAGGTCTGTGATAGACATTGCACCCTTCCTATAAGGTTTTGCCTTAGTTACGATAGTTTCCCAAACGACCTTAGCTAAATCTTTTTTGTAAACTGTTTGGGAAGATCTGTACTTTACCACTTTAGGGAAAGAGAGCAAGCAGTGAATTCCAATAAGTTCATCTTCATCATACGCAGAAAATACATCTTTAAGTTCGCGTAGTACAGGAGTGTATTTATCAATAAATCCAGAACCCTTTGCTTCCTCCACACTTTTAAACTTCATAGCGTATGAAGCGTCTTTCTGATAATCATCAACCACAGCATAACAGATCATTACTGTCTCCTTTCTAAAAGATAAGGGGTAACGAACCCGCTACCCCTTATACAGTAATGACGCTACCAAGTAAAGAACTTTATGCGGCCTCTGCCATTTCAGTGGCAAGGGTCAAAGCATCGCGCTTATGCGTTGCCTTCCGGCCATACCACGCATCATACAATGCATTCTGGCCAGCGCCTTGGTGGTCCATAGCATAGGTTACGGCATTGACCGCACCCCAATATGTTCCTTTAGCAGCCTTTAGGTCAGCTCCTGGGCTATTTTCAAACGCATCATATACTTTCTGCGCCTGTGTGCCGTTTTTGAACTGGTCACGTAGGGGGATAATATTACCATCAAACCCTTTGGCCTGTTCATCCTGCAGCAGGTCTTGTGCGAACAGTTGTGCAACAAACCGTTCAAACTGTTCTGGCTTAATTTGCTTGGACGCCAAAAATTCAGTTTGCTGTTGGAAGTCATCAAGCTGTTCAGTAGCTAAACCCAGCGCCTTTTCAGCTTCTTGAAAAATAGCTGAAGTTAATTGGACGCGGTGCGCTAACCGGAACATACCCCCCAAAGCAGTTGAATTTTGCAACGCCATACTCAGCGTATTCCAACATACTACTCGTATGGGGGTGTTTAGAATTTTAAACGCTTTTCCAGGTTTGTGGCTGTTGCTAACTAGACAATAGCCCTTTACTTCATCACCACCTGGAAGGGTAAACCCATCAGAATATTTAGCTAACGCCCAAATATCCTTACCTTCACGTAGGCTACCTGCCGTTTCCATTTGCATTTGTCCCGCCGCACAGAACTTTTTGTAGAACTTCATAATTTCTGTGTTTTGGAACGGGTGCCAACCTTCTGGGCTACATACGCCTAATATAGCGTTGGTGTCATCCCGAACAATATGGTTGTGGTTGGGGTCATTTATAAGCCCAACATTCTCATCCCATTCGGGCGCTTCAATAGTATACGAAGGCCGTTTGCTCACGGTCCACGTAATTCCGGCTTTTTCAGCCATTTCATCAGGTGTAAGGTCATCCGATACGGCATATCCTTCTTTATGCCACGGCACCCCGCCTGATTCGGCGTAAGCCATTGAGTCAACATATGCTGGCATTTGCTATCCTTTCTAAAGTAATTGCCATAAGTAAAGTATAGTGCCGTTTGCAACGATAACAAACGTTATTTTATCTATCCCCGTCCATGGGAAAATAATATTGGGTCTGCGGCATAATGATATGCAGACTTTCCCTAGCGCGAGTCGCGCCCACATAAAAAGTTCGTAGTTCATCATTTTCATGGGCTTGCATTTGCGTCCATGCCTTGCGCGATAAATCGGTTAAAAGAACTACGTGTTGACATTCTTTACCTTTTGCAGCATGGATGGTTGAAAGACGAACCCGTGGTTCCTCTGTCAGCTTTTCACCACGACGCAACAGTGCGATCATATACTCGCGCTCGTATATTGAAATATTATCAAACGCCTCATGCCAAATGGCCGACGTTTGTAGTCCATGGTTCTGCCTTAATTCCTCCAAGGAAAAAGTTTCATACTCCGTTATATCTTTTAAGCCGCGCCCTTTACGAGTGACGTTTTCTCCTGCTTTAAAGAACTGGTACATTTTGCGAACGGCAGCTGACGATACACTTTCACCCTTCCGTAATTTTTCCCAGTCCTGTATGCTGGTAATGAGAGACTTGCGTACACTAGGTACGTTGTTCTTTGAATAAAACCAGCCCTCCCGCCTACATTGTGCTTCTACAGGCTGTAATAAGTAATGAGTACGCGCAAGCACCAACCATTCGCCTTCTGCCATGTTGATATAATCAAACTTGGTGTGGTATTCTAGCTGACCGTCCTCCTGTTTTGAACTCCATTCCTTTTCGTACCTGCGGTCAATACGCTGCACGATAGATTTGGCAAAATAGGCTATCTTCTTTGGTAACCTAAATGATTTATCTAAAACCGTTGTTTGGCCTGTTAGATCTAAAAACTGGTCTACATCTGCCCCTGCCCATTTAAAGATAGCTTGGTCGTCATCACCAGCAATAAAGCAATTCTTAGACACTTCTTCTAGCAAGTACACCATTTTCCATTGCAGACGATTTAGGTCTTGGGCTTCGTCAACAAATATGGTGTCTAAAAACGGAACGGGTTTTTGCCTCAGAAAAAGAGACAACATATCGGTGTAGTCTACAATTTCCCGACGTTCCTTATATAAATGCAAACCACGGTCTACTCGTTCTACTTCCAACCACGGGATATCCAATACATCCTCATGCCACTGCTGTTCCACAGCAACATCACGTATACGAGCCTTATTAACCAATGCTAAAATTTCATCGCCGCGTTCGTTGCCATAGAACACCCCCGTATCACGGTCCAGGCCTCCAGAAATGCGAATACCAAGCCATTCTCCAAACTCCTGATAGTGCTGGTCACTCATTACCTGAGTACTTTTCAGGCCAAGCTGTCGGAAAGCTAATGAGTGCAGTGTTCTGAAAAACGGTAGGTCTTTACGGCTAAGTTGAAATTTATCACAGGCCCGATTTATTGATTCCTCATTGGCTGCGCGAGTAAAAGCAAAATAGCCAATATAACGAGGGGGAGTCCCGGTTTCCAAAGCACTATCAACAAGTTCCAATAACTTACTTGTCTTTCCCGTGCCAGGAGGTCCGAGGTAAATGTTTCTCACATTATATCCTCTTCATTGGCCTTTAACTCAGGCAACGCATAGGGGGTTTTATCTGCAACAAATTCTGCCACATGGTAAACATTCACGCCCTTACCTTTTAAGTTGAAGAATTTATGCTCACCACCTATGTCAGACAACTGCGACGCCATTTGCGTGTGGTTATATTGCTTGAAATTATGTCGCGCGCAATAGTCTAATAAATCTTTTAACCTAAAATATGTACGGTCTTCATTTGTCCAGGGCTTACCAAGCAACAATTCTTCACGTGTTTGAGCTTGTGCGCGATCCGTGCAAAAGGTTTCTAACAGGTTAAGGAACTGCCCCTGTATAGACACTTCTTGCGGCACATCAATTATTTCTACCTTGTCCAGCAACTTCTGTACCAACACTTGCCATGGCCGTTCAGACATTTTAGGAGGCATCATATTTAAAGCCTCCATACAGGCCCGTTGAAATTTGGTTTGGTTTTGCAGGTCTTCTGTTTGCAATACCAGCCTGTCAGACCCAACGGTTAAGAACCACAGCGGCGGATCACTGTTGAATTTAGACAGGTTAGAAAAAGTAGGCGTATAGTCGGCAGGGCCTATGCCAAATCTTCTAGACTTACACGTTGTTGCGTCACAATAATTAATAATGGGTTGATCTTTGCAACGGTACCCGTAATCTTTTTTATGTAGCTGCTTTATGACCGCAACTACCTCTGACGACGGCAAAGGTGGATCCATGTAGCGACGGTTATATTCTTCTATTTCAACTTCCCATGTATCCTGAAATGCCTTGCGTAGATAAACCCCCATGTTGAACAGCCCATTGTTGCGTGTTCCTTTTGGAAAGCCTTGTTCACAAAGGTACTGCAAGCAAGGAGGCCCTTCTTCCAACGCATCGTTTATATTAACTTCCAAATCTTCAAGTTCAACTTCTGTTAAACGGTGTTTTTCAACTAGATCCAGAAATTCACTAAGCGTTGCCGAGGCCCCGTCCGGCTTAAGAGCATAGCGCGTAGATGCTTCAGCCGAACAATATGGCAAATTTAAGGCGTTCCCTATATCCCCTCGTTCAAGAAGTAATTTTTCCTGCTTTGGAAACACTTCCCCCTGAGAATATCCCAATGCGGCAGATAATTCAAATAGCTTACGCCGCATTAACGACGCATCAACAGCCTCCTCCATAAATAGAAAAAGATGGGCACCCCCACTTTTTGAACGACTGACGATAAACGGTAGTTTATATTCCTGCAGACGTTTTTGTATGGCGGGAAGGTCTATGGGGTATTCATCAATATCAATGCACCCCCACAAACAGGTGCCGTCTTCACGTATGGGTACAATACCAATACCTGCCGACCCTTCAGATAAATGGTCGGCAAATACTTGGAGCGTTGGTGTTTCGCGAACTATGCTGTAACGGCTATCAACTTTTCCACTATTTTTCGAACCTGTGGCGTTGTCTTGTCGCCGCAAATAAGCCAGCTCTAGTCCTGTAAAAGCATTTGCAAATCGTTCAATATCAGACACGCTTGTTACTTTCTACAAGCTGTTAAAAAGGCACCTCATCACTACGCGGTTCAGTTGCATCTACTTCACCCTGCTTGACGGCTAGGGCAAATTCATACGCCGCTTTAAACAGTTCTGAGTCTTTTTGAGCGCCCGTCATTGTTTTGTAATCAATATCAAGGGCAGAGCCGCGATTAATAACCCAGCTATACCAGTTGCCCTTGTTATTCTGCTCCAATATTGATGTGAGCTTGTACATATGCGAAAACATAACAGGCGCACGGCTTTCCCGTATCATGGACATCCAACTACGCGCACGTTTTAACTGTGTGCTTTTCATGGATACCATGGCAGGGGTCCACTCAGACATACCCTCGTTTAGCAGTATGATGTACCACTGTGCCGTATTTTCAATATAATTTCCGTTTGGCAATACATCTTTATTATCTTGGCTTCTGCTAGTTTGGGCCAAAATATCACTGGTAGCCGCATGGCGAGCAACAGGTGCGCCTTGACTAGCCTCACGAGGTGCCCATTCAATATATTCACGCCTAAACGTACACGGCACCACATGGACGCCTGTGTTGCCCTCATATATCTGCTTGGTTACCGAATTTAATATACCTCCAGCCTTTGCGCCTTCAATATAATCAGCGGTACCCTCTTCCGTTTCGGGACTCATTTTTTGTAACAGTTTCAAAAACGGCGTTGCTGTATCCTCCACACCAACGTTTTCAAAACCTGTGGTTACTAAGTCCTGTAATTGTGGAAGTGCAACAGCCGTAGCCTCCTCCACTTCTTTCACGGCTTGAGCTTCTTTAGCCATATTTAATCTCCCTTGTGTGAGGTTATTTTTGCAATCCGCCCTTCATAAATTCCAAATGTTTCAGACGGTAATTGAACACCCTTGGAACGCATTTCACGTACAAATGCCCGTAATGTCCCATTGTGTACGGTCTCTTTACGCTGTACATCATGGCCACCTGCTACAGCATCGCTATAAAAGGCCCCTGCCATGTTGTCTTCACTTTTGTTAAAGGATACAACCACCTGATTTTTAATTATACCTTCATGGTTATTATCCCGTAGCCAATTGAACGCCTGTGGTTTATTAGCTTCGGATATATGTGCGTGGACGTCATCACGTATTGATACATCAACCCCATTTTCAGTTGTTAATGATTGAATACCCATTTCATCCATGGCATCAGGCACCAGTTCCGTTGCGTATTTGCGATATGTGGCCTTGATACTTTTTAATGTATCATTTGCCTGTTCTTCTAAATCGCGCAGCAGTACCAACTGCTCACACAACTGACGCAACTCCTGGGTTGTACCTTGGTCTAACTTATCAAAGGCCTCCATAACCTCTTCTAAGGACGCTTTTTCTACTGCAAGGTCAGACACTATTCTTCTCCTTTCTCATGTAAGTCCCACTTGATGGGATAATATTGTTTTTCCTGGCGGTCCCATTTTAAAAACTGTACACGACCACGGTTGTAGTCTCCCGCAACCATAGTAGCCATGCCAATCGCAGCAGGGTCGCCTATCAAAAGTAAAAAATCCTCATCGCAATATTCGCGCAACTTACGTTTTAAACGTTGTAACGTAGGGGACGCGCTAAAGGTAACTTGCCCCCGAGGAAGCAGGTACACAATGTCACCATATTCCCGTGCAGGAAGAATATTTTGGCCAGGAGCCTCTTCTTGAACAGCATATACGGTCATACATTTACCTTTCTTCTTTCTAACGCGGTTTGCGCTATACCCATGTACCCTATTAGCAGTGTTGATACAAGCCTAAAGTTATCTGAGTACAAAAATGGAAGTAAACTGCGGATCTTTGCGCGCGCGCCATTTAGGGTCCTGCGCTACCTTGTAAACTTCTAATAGCCCTCTAATAGGGCTTAACCTCTTGTTTATACTGAACTATTAGCAAACCCTATTAGAATATTGGCCTATTAGCTTACTTGAAAGGAACACCCTATACTTCGAACTGCTCGAACTACTATAGGGCTTGTTCACTACCTATATACAGGGTAAAATAGGGGTAGAAAGGAGACAAGCGTGGAAGAATTAGTATATCGATTCAAAACAAAGCCCTACGATCATCAACGTACAGCTTTGAATAAATCATGGGAGCGTAAAGAATACGCCCTGTTTATGGAAATGGGGACAGGTAAATCTAAAGTATTGATCGATAACATTGCAGTATTGTATGATCGAGGCTACATCAACGCAGCTTTAATTATTGCGCCCAAGGGAGTTTATCGTAATTGGGAAATGAACGAGCTTCCTGTACACTTGCCTGATCATATACTGACGAACATTGTTGTATGGAATCCGAACAATACGATGGCGCAGCAAAAACTACTGGATTCTCTTTTTGAATACCCTAATGAAGACCTTAAAATTCTTTTAATGAACGTAGAAGCACTAAGCACCAAGAAAGGAACAGCGTTTGCAGGAAAGTTTTTGAAAGCGCATAAAGCTCTTATGGCTGTTGACGAAAGCACCACTATCAAAAACCCAAAGGCCAAACGTACCAAAAGCATTTTGAAGTTAAGTCTATTGGCCAAGTACAGGCGCATATTGACAGGTTCTCCAGTTACAAAATCACCTCTTGACCTGTACGCACAATGCGAATTTCTTGACCCAGCATACCTTGGATACTCGTCCTATTTCTCATTCCGCTCACGGTACGCTATCATACAGCAGCGGTCAGTCGCTACGCACTCATTTCAACAGGTAGTAGGGTATCAGAACCTTGAGGAATTAAATAAAACTCTGAACGAATTCAGTTATAGAGTGCTGAAGGAACATTGCCTAGACCTGCCAGAAAAAGTCTATACACGGCGCACGGTTCAATTGACCAAGGAACAAAAGGCAGTATATACCGATCTAAAAAAGTGGGCCATTGCAACCCTGGAAGACGGAGACATAACAACCCCCAACGTGATTACTCAACTATTGCGGCTACAGCAAGTGACCTGCGGCTATGCTAAATTTGATGACGGTACGTTTAAAGAGCTGCCCAGTAACCGCATAGATGAACTACTAGCCATCTTAGAGGAAACAAGCGGCAAAGTCATTATCTGGGCCAATTACATCTACGACATAAAGCAAATCAGCAAAGCCTTGGCAAAGGCATATGGCAGCGATAGCTATGGAACATATTTTGGCGAAACGTCAGATGATGACAGGCAAAGCCTTGTTGCCAATTTCCAAGACCCAAGCCACCCCTGCCGCTTCTTTGTTGGTCAGGTCCGTACGGGAGGCTACGGGCTTACTCTTACACAAGCCTCTACCGTGGTATACTATTCCAATACATATGACCTTGAGGTCCGTATGCAGTCCGAGGATCGGGCACACCGCATAGGTCAGGTGAATAGGGTAACCTACATCGATATTCTGGCTGAGAAGACCGTCGACGAAAAGATAGTCAAGGCATTAAGAAAGAAGATAAACCTAGCCACCGCTGTCATGGGTGAAGCGTGGCGCGAGTGGCTTGTTTAGGACTCACGCACTATGTCAGCTAATTCCAAAGCACGATTCCCTACTTGATCAGCCCAGTTGCTATCAAGCATTTCATCGGCAGCACGACTATACTCCTGTCGCTCCATAGCATCTAGCATGTTGCGAAATTTACGCAGGGTAGGCATCCCCATGTTGAAGTGCATATTGATAAGCACCTCTTGAACCTGTTCGGTTAACTCATAAAACCAAGGGAAGGCTTCAGTTAATTCGTCTATAGAAACCTTTATGTCATTCAACAGCAGGTAATGTATTTCATCGTCACTTAAACCACGACCACCTTTTTCATCAATGTTGCGACCTGCCCCTATTGTCCAATATCCTGCAGGACATCTATAAGCGTATTGACGTATGCCTTCATGACGTTTTAAGGTTTCAGTTACGTTATTTAAATCCATTATTTTTTACCCGAAGCAAAAGCAGAACCTGTTAATATAGCGCCGAACGCTAAGTGAAATAAACCGCCCCCCATTAATGTGAATGGGTTATGTTGTCCTGTAAGTTTCTTCATCAATTCCATTTGAACCATCGGTTCTGGAGTACTGTTAATGATTTCCATGAATAAACTTATGTCTGGTCTATTGATTCCGTACCATATGGGGACGAACATAAAATCATAAAAGCATATCAACAGATATATAATCAGGGCCGTCCAGCGCCATGTCATTGTGGCCTTTTCGTGCGCCGTTAGTTCTGTTCGTTGCGCTTTTGGTTCTTCGTCTGTTTGTTGCGCTTTTGGTTCTTCGGTCATTTAAATACACGGCGGGGTACATCTCATATCATTCACCAACACTATAATCACAGTTACAGCTACCACCACCAATGCCAGTATCAACATTGCTCGCTTAATATTCATTACAGCACTGTTTGACGACGGGGTCTTGCATTGACGATACCGCCTTTGTTCATGGGCGCTGGAACACCTGCTAGTTTTCTTTGCTCTACGTCTCGTAATACATTTACAGCCCTTTGCTGCAAGTTACCAAGACCCTGTTGCACGGCTCGTGGGGCCGTAATCGTTGCGGGGGTTTGTCCGCCAACATAAGGAGCAATATACTCCCCAACAACAGGCAATTCAGCTATAGATGACGCCGAAGGAATATTAAACTCAGGAATTTTCATAGGTGTTCTAAGATCTCTGTAGTTTGTACTCCTGTCTCGATCTACATAAGGGGCTGGGCCACCAAGACGTTCCCTGCTGATATCTCCTGGGTCAAGTTTAGAAATTCTTTCTATTTCCTCAGCTTCTTCTTGCGTAAAATAAACACCTGTGGTTGCGCCAACCAAGTTAATTAACGACCGTCTAGAAAACCCAGCTTTTGGAACGGCTGTTTCAAGCAATTCTTTGGCATTTGTTGGATCCGTAAGGGCTTTCAATAAAGCCTGTTGAGTTTTACGCCCTAGAACACGTTGCACAGCCGTTAAAGCTCTTGCTCGTTGATTTAAGACACCAACATATACACGAGCTACTGCACCAAATGGTTTACGACCATCTAAAAGAGTACCTGTTAATTCAGGATACATACTTCCAGGTGTATTTTGCGCATGGTAATTTAAGACCCCTAAACCTTGCGCTATTTTTTCCATACGGGTTAGTTCCCCCTTAGAATAAACTTCTTCTAAAGCACGCCTAAACCGGAAGGGTTCTTGTCCTCTTCTCCAAACTGTTCGTAAAGATTCTTGAAGAGCAGTAGGGTCTATATGTACGCCTCTTCCTGGAGAATATTCCGTAATCATTCTTACAAACGTGGACTTAACGCTCTCGTCCATGTTGCTAAGAAGTCTTTTCTTTACGCCCGGATCAATACTTAAATCACTAACTAATTTGCGCAAAGCACCATAATTTTCAGGAGCACGGGTTAAAACATCTGAAACAGCAATATCTGGTCGAGTAGCATCAATACCCAGCGCCTTTAAACGGGTATTTCCCGCTAACGCTTTTTCTAATTTTTGGCCAGCAACTAAGTTATCGCGAACTATCCTATAAAGTTCTGCGGGTTGATCATTTAATTCTTGAAAAACCTGTTCCGCAGTACGATTACCTTGTGCGGGTGTTAAAGCTCTTAACACAGGGCCATATTCAGACATGAACTTATTATGCGCGTCCATGTCGAAACCTGTAATATCTTTTAAAGCACCTGTTTTTAAGCCTTGGTCAGCAATAGCATCGTCAATATTGGCTTTACCAACAACCTTGTGTAAGTATGTTTGATATAAGCCACTTCTTAAGAGATCCTCGGCCGCAATATCATCAGCAGCACGTAATCCAATATCTGAACGATTTAAAGAATGAAGAAGCATCCCCACATCTTCTGCTGACGAGTTGGGAGGAATAAGTTTTTCAAAGAAAGTTGTAGCTCGCTGATTAGCTGGTCCTAATGGTTGTTGATTAGCAATGTTCATGGCTGTGTTAATGTTGCCCTTGGAATATAAACCCATAGCCTCTTTATAAAGGGCATCCGCATCGTCTAAGCCACTAAGAGCTTTTCTTATTACAGCTTTTCCAGCTTGATTAGCTCCAAGGTATTTTGGAGATCCATAAACAAGACGTTTCCTTAAATCTAACAAAGCCGCTTCCGTATTACTTGCAATCCGCATATCTTGAGGACTTTTAGAAATATTAGATTTAGACTTTAATTGACGAATTTCTCTGATCATGGAAGAAACATCACTCAAATTTGCTGTTACTTCAATTTCATCAGCCTTGTAATACCCAGCCCCTTCTTCTGGCCTTCTAAAACGAACCGTGCGTCCAACTCTTTCTGGTTGCGGAAGATTTATGTCCATAGAAACGCGCTTTATAAAATCTGATAATTCACGATCTGGGGCTACCCGTTCTGTTAACAGTCGTGAACGCTGCATTCTAAATATATCAGGAACTTTGATAGTTATGTTTTTATTGCCGACTACATCTTGTAGAGCTTTATTTGCAGGTCTAAATACCTTAGTGGAAAAATATGATTTATCGCCGCCCATGAGAAATGCTTTTGTGTCGTCAAACGCCTGTTGAAGCTTGAGATAAGGACTTTGGCTTGGGAACACATCTAAAGTAGTACCTGCACCCGAAACCTCAGGACCACCGCGCATTTCCCTACCTTGTTCTATCAATTTTTGTCTTAGATCATTAACAGAACCGCGAATTGTTTGTAAATTTGTGGCAACTTCCCGTGCATCAGATTCAGCAACCGTGTTAATAATGTCACGACCAGTAGCGTAAACGCGCTGGTTTGCTATTTCTTCTGCTTTTGATCCAGGAATAGCTTGTTCAGGAGCAACACCCGTAGTTCTTCGAACTTCCTCTACACCACCCGCATCTACATCTGCCTGAGCTCGTGCCGTACCGCCTAATTCATCTAATTTGGCGCTATAGTTTTCTCCAAGGCGACGAAAATAATATTCTTGATCGCGAAGTTTTCGAGCTTTTCGTGTATTTCCTTTAACTGCTTCTTCCGCTCCTTGACGCGCTAGGTGGTCTGCATAATTATACATTAACTGGGGCGTGTTCAAACTTTGTTTTAAAACTTCTCCTTCCCCAACTTCTATATCTCGCTGCCTAAGCGCCCTTTCAAAATCATCAGCCGAGGCTATATCACCTACTTCTTTGGCCGCACCTCCTCTTTTGGCTAGTCTGTACAGGCCGTACAAACCCTTCATGGCTACTTGACCACCTAATGCCCATGCTGCGGTGGTTCCGGCACCTTCAAGAAAAACACTTGTATCAGTATACGAAGGTTTTCCTGGATCTGGATAAGGCTCGTTTCGCCCATCCAAACCTGCACCCGCATTATAAAACATCCATCGCAATGGGGCAGAGGCGTCTTCACGGTTTGTTTCTGTGTTAAAACGAACAGGTCGATAACCAGCCAGACGTAAAGCAGAAACACGTTGGTCATATTTCGCAAAAACCGCCCCATATATTTCTGCAAGACCTCCGGTTACGGTAGCTGCTCTAGAGATAGCAGCAGGATTACGGGTAGCTAAAGCTGCACTCCCTCCCCCTATCGCAGTTCCTGCGGCTCCAAGACCTGCTTCCCATAGAAACGGCTTTACACGCTCCATAATATCGGTAAAATCTTCAGACGTTACGGCATATGAATCAATAGGTGTTCTTTGCTGTGTTACTGGATGAGTAAACAGAAGTCTTCCTGTATTTGTATCTACGGCCACCTGAAATTGTGAAGGTGAGTAGCGTATATCAGATCCCGCATCTTCTTCAACTTTATTGAACTTGGCAGACAGAACACCGTTCAATGTTTTTGAAGCAAAATCTGGGTCTCTTTCATTCATACTAAGTATGTTGGCTATTTGCGACTGTACCGAACGAACAGCATCTCCCTGCGCATCAGTTAAGCCTTTTTGCCGTACATCAACACCTTGATCTGCAAATAATTTTTCTTCTTGTTCGTGCGTAAGGGTCTCATCTATCCAATCAGCTGTGCCTTGGGCTGCTTCTTTGACAACAGTAAAAGGATTAAAGGAAGATTTACCGTCTCGATCTAATAACCATCCAGGGTCAAAAAAGATACGACGAGCAGTTTCTAAACCCCCTTCTGGTTCTGAAATAGATTGAACAGGTCCAGCTAAAGGGTCAGGGTCGGGTGGAACAACAGCCGTATAGGGCAACGGAGGAGTGCCCTTTTGCAGTGTTTCTTCTTCACCCGCACGTCTTTCCTCTCGTGCCGCATTCATTCTATCAAGTAAGCTCATTAGTATTTCTCGCTATAGGTCAAGGCGATTGCCATGATTGCAAATATGTTCTGGATGCTTCTCTAAGCTGGGGCGATAGACCTAATCTCTTTGTATTCTGCATTATTTCTGTAAGAGCATCTATTTCTCGGTTTACTTCTTCTCGTGCTTTGTTCTTAGTGTAACCATATTTATTCATAAGAAGTTTTTCAAACTCATCTAATACAGCCCCACCCTCTAGGTCTTTACCATCAGGACCCTTCTCGGGTAGTCCATAGTCTCTTAAAACAGAGTCTGCGTCCTTTAATTCACCTGTTTCTGTAAAATAGTGTGGGGCAAGTTCAGGCGAAAACTGGGCTAAGGTAGTTTTTTGGTTTGGACCAAGTTGCAGGGGAGCAGAAACCAAAGCCCTCGGAAAATCAGGAAATTGCGAAGTTTGTTCTTGCGCAACAGGTGCGGCCTGTTCTCGGGGAGCAGCAGCGGTTCGCCCGAGCCATGCGGGGGCAGGTTCTCCAGCTATATACTTGTATTGTTCCGCAAATTTATATCTGTGCTGGGGATTTGCCATTTCTTTTTCGCGTTCCTCAGGTGTTAAACCACTCAGATATAACTGCCGTCTAAGCTGAGAATGCCGATCAACCTCATTGTTAACCTTTTGCGTTAATACTTCTCTGAAAATATCTGCGGAAACAAATCCGTTTTCATTATACCCTAACTGCAAAAGCGCATTTGCAACATCGCGGTCAGTTAAGCGGCCTCCAGGTTCAGAAGCCCTTGCAACGGTGTAGGCCATGTCATACAGCAATGCTTTTACTTTAGATGGCGCGGCGGCGAACTTAATAAATGCTGCTTTTTCGTCTTCATTTCTAAATTGTGTAGTAGCATCACCTTCTGCGCGATTAATTATTCCTTGTGCCCCCTTCGCATCCAACTTATTCAGATAACCTGTAACGCCAGCACGGGAAGTCCTTTGTTGATTCCCTAACCAGATTCCTGCCTCTGGCTTTCTAGAAATCTTATGGTCGTCTTTTGAAAGTTTAGTTATCCCTTTGTAAAAACCTGTGTAAGCCTCTCTTATTGCTTCTCCACCTGTTTCCCAACCAAGAGCACCTAAGAAATCTGCACCTGCGGCAAGAATTGTTCCCGCTGCTCGTGTAGGGGGTGAAAGACCAGGAGTGCCGACTCTTCCCACTTCAGTCAAAACCTGATTGGCTTTACTTACAAGTCCTACGACTTCACGTTCTTGACCCTGAATTTCCTTTCCTTCTTCTCGCTTAATCGCCAACCCTGTTTTTCCAGCTGCGTCAGGCCCTGTATTCTGTATTAATATAATGCCTCCTTTACCATCAGAAGTCATCAACATACTCTGCTGATCAGTACCTGCTTTTGGCCCCCACGAAGATACTGCTCGTTTTTCACCAAGACCGCCTCTTTTCCACCGACCCTCGGGATCAGCATCAATACCGCCTACTTCTTTAGTTGCAACTATAGATGTTCGCACCATGTTTTCGTAAGCCGACCCCGCAGGGCCATATTCCAGAAATTTTTGCCAACCTCTGTCTGGGAAACCTTTTAACTCTCCTTCCTTTATTATACCCTTACGTCTGAGCTTAGAGATAGCAAGCTGGGTTGCGTTTTGTGCTCCAGAAAATGCACCGCCTATGTTTCCGCGAGTCACATATCCAAGAATATTATTGTAACTTGGATTATCCATTTCCATGGCTACCACACCACGAAGATATTCAGGAATAGAGTCCAAAGTTTTAGCAGATGCAGAGTTTATCTCTTTCATAATATCAAGCGATAATTTCTGATTTCCCGCAAGGCGTTTGGCTAATGCCGTCCGTGCAGCGACACGCTGGGCCTTATTTTTCTCACGTATATTGTAAGCCATAACGCCGACGTCCTTGCGCCGTGCGCGCTGGGCTTGTCTGGCTTTTGTAATCTGAGGCATTACATTTAGCCCAGCCTTGCCAATGGCTTCTCCAAGCGGACCAGGAGTAGCCATTAAGCCCAAACCAAACATCATCAATGCAGTGTATGCGTCTTCTTCTGATTCACCCCCCGTTATGCCAATAGTATCTTTTGCTATTTGTCGGGCCTGTTCATTAGTAATTGCACCTGGAATAACAGGCATACTTAGATCAATAGAATCGGTGGGAGCTAACGTATCTTCGTTTGCTTGACCTACAAGAACATCGTCGCCTTCTTGGCCAGACAGATCTTCTTGCATATTAGGACCTGCGCCGTACAGCCTGTTCATTTCTTGTCCCGCTTGAAGAACCTTTGAATTAAGTTCTTCTGGGGTGCTTGTATTATCTATTTCTTTAGCCATGTCTGAAACTAATGACCCAAGCCCAGTGTCGCGACCCGCTCCTCGACCCTGCAAACCAGGAACTCTCTGCCCTTGGTTCATAGTCATACCCGTACCCGTTGCACGGGCCGTTGCGCTTGGAGCGCGAGTAGCAAGGCCCTGAGGTACAACAGGAGGAGGTGCTTGAAAATTTCCAAGCCTAGGAGTAAACGCCATAGCTGCTAACTACCCCCTGAACCAAATATACCGCTCCCTTTAAACAA
>VTLG01002348.1_pt1 | contig 36749 bp, 54 predicted proteins | sample 4694571 | NCBI WGS metagenome assembly VTLG01 (sample SAMN12604809, study PRJNA352737) | marine metagenome | biome: ENVO:00000447; feature: ENVO:00000209|ENVO:00000569|ENVO:01000036; material: ENVO:00002151; isolation source: viral sequences binned using virsorter ...
TAAATAATAATTATAAAAAATATTATTCATTCCTTTTGGTGTACCAATTAGGAACATTTTTCCTTTTCGATCCGAAAGAGCTGGTGTTACAACTTCGTCAATTAATCCTTGCGATACTTGAGCAACCTCGTCAATTGCCACCATATCTAAATAAATTCCTCTTATGCTGTCAAAATTCTCACTGGACAACAGAGTTATTCTAGCTCCGTTGACAAAGTCACATCTAAGTTCACTTTCGTTATACTTAGTTCCTGGAATATTCTTTGTATAATGTTTTAAGTAATCCCAAGCTATTGACTTTGCTTGTTTGTAAGTTGGAGCAATGTAAGCCAAACGAGGATTATGATTTTTATTTGTTAAAGCCGCACGAATTAAATGGTTAAGTACCATAACGGTCTTACCAAATCTTCTATGACAACATAAAACCGCATATCTATACTTATCTAATTCTTTGTGAACCAAAGCCTGTTGAGGTCTTGGCTTGTACGGTATTGTAATTTTCATTAATGAACTGTTGGCGGACCTTCATTAAAATTAGAAGGCATCTTAATAGCATTGAATACAAATTCGCAGAACTCAGCTAAATCCTCTTCTTCTTCAAAACCAGAGAAATTAATTATAAGTTCGTTGTTGTATGCTTTAAAGCTAATAGCTGATACATTTTGAAACTTATCTTTTATAAATTTGTTCATCTGTTTTCCTTAAAAAATGCTTTAGCAAAACCTTGAGGTGTCATTGCTCTTCTTTCTTTTCTGTCATAAATACCAAAATACTCAGGAGCTATATCTTTAGATTTCATTCTATCAAACTTAACATTGGTACATTTAATCGGTTTTTTAATTGGATTATTAAAGTAACCCCACAAATGCGTTTTCTTTTTATAATCGTCTCCAAAGTCGTAAGGATTAAATTCAAAATAAGGTTTACCAAGAAATCTTTTTAATAAACCATTTGGATTTTCAAGACACCAAAACTTTAAAGTAGTTGTTTTAGCATAAGGTCCATTAATTTTATTACACTTAGCAATTATATCTAAACAACCTCTAACAATAGACCAAGCATCTTTTAAATCTCTCGGTTTACCAGTTGTCTTTGCAAAACTAAATTGATCGCAAGGTGGAGCTGCAAGAATACCATAAACATTTTCTGGTGGTTCGTAAGTTCTTACATCGTATTCTGGTAAAGTTATTACTCTGACATCATAGCCATTATCTTTATACGGTTTGGACCAAGATCCAGTACCACCGCAAAGATCCAATATAACTTTGTTCATTTGTTTGTTTGTTTGAATTATCGGTAATTAATGTATTAGCTACTGGCGACCACTTTTTGGTGTATAGTCCTCTCGCTAAAAACCTTTTTTTCCTCGCCAAAAGATTTGATGTCGTTTGATAAACCACCTACTCCGTACGGAAACTCTAACTAATTTAAAGAAAGTTAACATTATCGTTAACATTCAGAACTTATTCTTTATTATCGTACCTCATGACACGCACGGAACTGTGTTTGTTGTGCCTAAGCTACCGAACTTTTAAACACTCTCACTTACATTCTTCATTTCATTCTCGTAAGTCTTATCTTCGTCTGACCATTTGATCTCTACTTTCTGATCAATTGCGACTTGTTGTTTATCTCCGTAGATTGCAATTAACTTACTGCTAAGCCATCTATAATGTTGAAGCTTTTCTTTAAGCACTCCAATATTACTGTTATCAGCACTTTCTAGCTCAGTTATCATTCTGTCTAAATATGTCTGAGCAGCTATCTTTCGTGCAGTTAGTATTTTGTCCGCAAATTCCTTATTGGTCCTGATCCACTCATAAACCTTACTAAGACTTGGAGAACCAGGCTTCTGACAGATCTGCGTTAGAGGCATTCCGTTCATTAGCATCGTCTCTATATCCGAGCTTATTTGTGATGTGAGTTCTAATTTCTTCGTCATTTAAATTCTTAAATTGCCTTAAATTCTTTAAGCTTTTAATCTTACCTTCTAATGTTTTAGCTCCAGAAGAAAATCCACCATGTATTCGGCAACGGATTTTTCCATTCTTCATTAGTATTCCTTTGGCTTTGCAAGGAAGTTTATTTTGTTTATTTATAGTTTGACATTTAAGTCTATACTTTTGTCTACCAGCCATAAGCGGATTTAGGATTAAAATTTAAACTAAGTTATTAGTACAAAAGAAAAAAAGAGAAAAAAGAAATAAACTTTAAATCCGTTTCAGAACGGTTTTATATCTTTACTATAAATCTAATTATACAACGCCAGGATAGATTTTCAATTACTATGTTGTAACTTTGTTTATAGGATGATTATTTTTTATAAATTTATTTTAAGAATATCAAATTAAGTACAAAATTCTGTTAAGTTTGCAATACTTATTATTATTTTTTTTAATTTTATTTGTTAAGGCACTTAGGATTTTCATATACCTATTCTTGATTGAAGTTCTACTAAAACCAAAATGTCTCCCAACTTGCGTCCATTTAAATCTATTAGCTCTCATCCAAACTATTTGGCGATCAAGTATCGGATCTTTGGAAATATCAATCTCTATGGCTAATAATGCGTCTATGGCGAACTCCCAGCGAGTTATCTGCTTTGGTGTAGCTCTTAATTTTAGTAAAGCTTTCTCATAATATCCTATGTCTTTCTTCTCATAAGTTGTAAGGATAGCATCATACATTGATGGTGTTCCCGGATGTTTTGGTTTGGATAAAAATCTTTCTGTTCTAGCTGCTTCGTCTAGCAAGAATATAAGATTATTTAAGCTTATTACTTCTTCTTGTAAGGTATGTTCTAGTCTATTCATAAGCTCCATTCTTATAACTATTTACATTCTGTTTAAGTTTGGACCAGCCAGCTCTTGTATAGTTCTTTCGAAACTTTATGCTTTCAAGAAAATATTTATATCTTGGCATATCAAAGTATGTGAAATTCTTATGTGTAATTAATGGTTTATAATCTATGCTTAATAGAGATAATCTTTGTAAAGCTTCTTTAATCTTTGGCAACGGAGTTGAAAAGTTATCTGCGCAATCAACCATTCTTACATACGGACTTAATCTTTTAAGATCATAATTTTTACATAAATATTCATACAATCTAAAATCAAATGCAGACATATCCAGCTCAAATATCTTTGGATCACTTATATAAAATTGACGCAAATGCTCTCCTTCTGTTGGCTCTTGGATCTTCTTTTAATTTTTTTAGAAATAAATCTTGCTTTTTACATTTAGGAAAATGTTCAGCTTGCTTATGCTCTAGGAATTGTAGCCATTGATCAGGTGTAATTCTTTTAGGTTCAGAATTGTAGCCACCAGGATAATCAGGTGCTATCTTTTTAACGTAAAAGTGCATCATCATATCTCCAACGCAGCGATACCAGAGAACAAATGCTGGAATACCAGCCATTTCAGCTAGTCTTTTAGTAATTTTATGCGGTTTTATTAGCTTTTGGTTATTAAAAAACACTGTTTCAACAAGAAAAAGTGGCTCTAAACAAGCATTGCAGCTGGAAACTTGATCAATATCACTGAAATTCAAGCAATTATGCTGTTGTCGATGCCAAGTACTGTATTTACTGAACTTTACATCGTTAAAATACACTTGTTTTACCATGTTTTTAGCCATTATTTGATGGAGATAGATAGTCAACAAAAAAATTCATTATTTTGTACTTTTGTATAAAATCCTATTGCTTTTTGGCTCATTAGTCGCTACATAATCATTATGGAAAAATTAAAATATCGAGAAGGAACTACATTAGGATTACATCAAAGATTTGAAAACATAGTTTCGTTTTGGACTAAAAAAGAATACGAGCTTCAAGAATTAATCGTTCAAGGATTTGTAGTTCATAGAGAAATTCCAGGTCAATCATTAAGAACAACACCTTTTGCAAGAATAGATATTTATTATGATGGTCCTAATGGAATAGGAAGAAAAGCTATCAATGGTGTTGAAGAAAAAGTTTATAAAGAAGCTAAAAAATTTTTAAGTTTTGGTGAATTAGATTTATTAAATGATAATTGGATTAAAGCAAAGTATGATGGAAAATATAAATGGAATGATCCTTTTTGCAGACAACCAATATATGATAAAACATTACCACCTTGGATTTTAAGTAAATCATTTAAAAAATCATACACTAAGGAACTTGTTAAAAGAGTTAAAGATAAAGCTGATAAAGCAATTGAAGAAAGTAAAGCAAGTCTTAATAAAAAAGTAGATCAGTTCGTAAAAGAAATTAAATTAAAAGAACAAAAAGAAAAAGTTAAAACAAGTCCACTACAAGATTTATTTTTAACAAAAGATATTGATCCTAAAGATGTTGTAGGTGAAGATAATTTGTCAACACTATACAAACATATCAAAGGAGATAGAGAACTTTCAAAAACTAAAGCGATTGATTATGCAAAAACTTTAGGTGTTGCACCAGCAACTTTAATGTTTGAACCAAAAGCTGTAAATGTTTGGAGCAACGTAAAACTTTCAGATAAAATAGAAGCTCCGGATGGTAGCATAGCTATTCTTCCTGGTGAATGTTATGAAAAATTACGAACAGAAATAACAGTTTGTCCATCAGAACTTTATAGATTAGATATTAAAGCTATTAGAGTAAATGATCCTAATAGTGTTTATGATGGATTTATGGCTTACTATTATGAAACAAATAAAGTTTCTGAAGAAGCAAACAACAAGCTTTGCATGGTAAGAACAAAACAAAAAGGTAAAACTTTACTAGGCGGTCATTATAAATATTATTTAGGAATTTTTCAAATTTTTGGAACAAAAAAAATGATTGTAAATGTTGATCCGTTGTCTGAAAATAGAATTATAGCTGCTGATATTGAACCAGATGCAGTAGCACCTATTGTTTCATTTACGAAGCCATACGCATTATTAGCTGATAAGGTTTTATCAAAAAATATTAAACAAGTTCAACAACTTGGAGAATTAATTAGAAAAGAAAAAGAGAAAGCTAAAGAGTATTTTACTTTTAATGAAGCGGTTAAAAATGATCCTAATTTCTATAAAAAACTTGAAGAAACAAATAAAAAGTATTTAGAAGCTACAAAAGAAATAACAAAGAAAATAGAAGAACTAGAGCAAAGAATATCACTAGAACAAAGAGAAAGAATAAAATCAAGAATGTTTAACATTCCAGGACTTCTTTCAGATAATGACGATGCGATTATTCCAAGTTTCTTGAAGAAAGACGAGAAAAAAAGTGCATAAAGACTATACCGATCAGCAATTAAGAGAATTTTTAAAACCTCAAGCAGTACAAAAAGAATTTGGCGTAGATAAAGACACTTTAGCATATCTTCGTGAATGCAGCAGAGACGAAGGCAAGCTTAGAGGTCCAATGTTTTTAAAAGACGCAAATATAGTGCTATATCAACGTAAATCAGTAATTGTTTGGTTAAATCAATCAATGTTCCAAGAAGCCAAAACTCAGGAAACTCAGGAAACCATCAAAACTAAGAAAGTTCAGTTAAAGTAAGAAACCTTTAACAAACTCACCAACCTCACATTAAATTATTTTCTTCATAGGAATAAAAGCTATTCCATGATTATAAATACAAAAAAATTAGACGATCCTTTAGAAGAAAAAATACTTCCAGGCATTTTTAAAAACTTAAATTACAATCACCACTCACCTACTTCATTAGATATGTTAGACGGTCCATTCGTCTATCAAAAAGTTATTCTTACTCAAGAACAAAGAAGATTACTTGAAGGCAACGCTAACATGGCAGCTGGTGTTGCAGTCAACGATGCTCTTCAATGGCACTACTCCAATACAATTTGGAAAATGAACCCACTTACAAAAAAACTTCAACCACAAAAAAATGAAAAATTATCTAAAGAAGCTTCAATACAAAAAGCTTTGGAAAAATTTAAAGAATATAATCCTGTCAATGAAAAAGATAGAGAGAAGTATCATCACTACCAAGAAACTATACCTCAAACTATTAGACAAGGATTTTTAGCGTGTGAAAAACTTAATATAGCAAAAGCAAAAAATATAACTGCTGAAGCTAGTATTAATCACACTGATAACAGACTTCACCTTCCTATTTGTGGAAGGACTGACTTACACTTTGAGGATTTTAATGAGGTTGAGCAATCAACTTCAGCGTCTGCACCTAATGCAGCTCCGTTCCTTTCGGTCCTTGAGTTTAAGACTGTATGGCAAAAACCATTGAAGATTAGGAAGGATGGTAGTCGAGGTTTTTCTCATGCCAAGTTACCATCCTCTCCATTAGTTAACCACCTCAGACAATTAAGTTTTTATACGACTTCTTTTTTTAGTCATGTTTCTCCTTGTTGTCCGTATTTAATTTATTTGTCTGCGGATGGTTTTGAAATTTTTTCAAAAAATAATTGTGCGGATTTAGAACCAGCAAATATTAAAAATTATTATGAACAATTAGTTAATAAAGGTATCAGAAGAGAACGATTACTTACTAGATATGCTCACCTTAACGATAAAGATACAATTATAGAAAATTTAATTGCAGATACAGATCCTCAATTTGATCATCCGTTTTACTGGAGCATTGGTCATGACTTTGTAAAAGAAGCAAAAGAATTATGGAGTAACATTAAACGATAATGCCTACTCCTTCACTCATCACTTACACACTACTAATCATAGGAGGTTATTATATATGTCTGATGATAAACTAATAAAAGCCATCAACAATTTTCAAAAGAAATATACTGGTGGTGTAGTTCCTATTCACGGAAAAGAGTACGTTCTAGGATCTACTAAAATTGCTCTTGCTAGAGAAACTTTAGGTAGTGAACTTAATATTGTTACTGAAGTTATCTTTCAAGACGATAAACAAGTAATGATGAAAGCCGATATTTATATATCAGGCAATCATATTGCTACTGGTACAGCTCAAGAATTTAGAGCTGCATCTAGGATTAATCAAACAAGCTATGTAGAAAATTGCGAAACCAGTGCTGTTGGTAGAGCATTATCTATGTGTGGCTTGACGAACAGCAGCGTAGGAAGTGCTGAAGAAGTAGGAATTGCAATAGCTAATCAGTCATCTGAATTAGATAAAGCATTAACCGAGTTGGATAAAGTCTCACATCTTGGTTCATACAAGTCTTGGCTTACAACTAATCAAAAATTAATGAAAACGGTGAAGGCTAATAATCCTATCGCCTACTCATTCTTTTTAGAAAAGTTTAACAAGATTAAAAATAAACTAGAGACTAATGGAGTAATAAAAAATGGCTGAAGAACAAGCTAAAGAACGTAAATCATTAGGAGTAGTATTTCCTAATACCAATAAGGAAAACCCAAAAAGTTATGACCTTAAAGGAACTGTAACTGTTGAAGGTAAGAAGTATCGGATTGGCGCATATAAAGCTGAAGCATCAGGTACAGGAAAACTTCCTAAAGGAAGCACCTACTACTGGATGCACCGAGTTGAGCTTTTGGAAATGAATGATGCTAACGAGAGTTTTGATCCAGCGTCATTGGAGGCTTAATCATGGACACGGATAAGTTTAAATCAATTGCGTTGAACATGGACACTTACAATAAGCTTAGAGAGTTGTCGGATAAACAGTTTGAAATGCCTCAATCAATGGCAAAGACAGCTGCTTATTATATTCAACTTGCTCATAAAGACTTTTCAGAAAAGACTAAAAATGGAAAACAAAGAGCAAAAGCTTAAAGAAATCCGTAAATCTAAACAAGAAGAATACGGCACTGATTTTGGTGTAGCAATGAATGACATTGGACACCTATGGTCGGTTCTTCTTGGATTAGATGCTGCAATACCTGGTTACATGGTAGCCAATATGTATGTAGCAGCCAAACTATATAGAACAAAAGAAAAATTCAAAAAAGATACTTACGTTGATGCAGCTAACTATCTTTATCAAGCAGAAGAAATGCACAAAGCAGAAGAAAAAATATTTAACACAGATGGAATAATTAAGGATCAGGTGGATGGATAATATAATCAAATTTCCTAATACAACAGAAAAAGAATATGTAAATGGCACTAAACTTGCCAGAGAAGCTTTTACTAAAATGAAAGCTACAGAAGAAAATCTTAATTGGAGATTAAATTTTAACGATTGGAAAGAATATAAACTAAGTGAAGCTGATGTCGAACAAGTAGCACTATTTGGTGAACACATGAAGTTTGCGCCAGTAGTAGCATCAAGACTAGCTTCAAAGTTAGCTGAGGTTCTTTGTCTGGTTAGAAATTACAATCCTTATGATGAATTAATATGAGTAGAAAAAGTAACGATACAAATTACATAACTTATGTGAGCTATCAGTCTTTTAGTTCTGATATGCCAGTCCGCCAAATTAATGATACCAAATGGTGGCTCAAGTATGAAAACAAGCTTCCAGCATTTTTTATTAGTGCTGAGAAGGTGTTCCGCCAAATGCCAGCGGAATGCTTTTATTTAACCGCTGAAAGATCAACCACTATGAATATGAGTAATTGGCAAAAGCAATGTGAAGATTATTTCGGCAAAACTATAGAGGAAATAAAATGCCTGACCATAAAAGAGGAACCAAAAAAACAGAAGAAGATTTAGCTTTTAATACTGTTGTTGGTAGAAACCTTAAATATTTAAGAAAATATAGAAGATTAAATCAAACAAAAGTTGCTACTCATTGCAAAGTAAAATTCCAACAGCTGCAAAAATATGAAAAAGGAATTAATGGCTGTAGTGCTTATAGACTACATCAATTGGCTAAATTTTTTAAAGTTGGATTAGATGTACTTGTAGATCCAGATATGATTACAAAACATAGAGGTTTTGCTTCATATCAAGACCAAATAGATAGCGATATTGAAATAGATAAGCTGCTATCAGAGCAAGAAATAATAGAAAACTACAAACAATCAGTAGGTCATAAATGTCCGTAATTAAAGCTGAGAAGGTTGAGATAGAGATACAAGAACAAACTGATCCTGGAGCTGCTTGTCAATATATGACTGTTGTAAGCTATCAACCAGAAGGATTGTTAAGTAAAGAAATAATTACTCTTGTTTTAACTGATACCAAACCGTTTATTAAAAAAACTATAGATTTAGGTAATCAAATAGTACGCAAGGAAGAGTATTCACCAACTCCTAAAGCTAAAGATGGAGGAAGATACTATAGATCAAAGCTTACACCAGAAGGATTTGATGTATGAGCAATGTAATCAAGACAACGCAAGGAGAAGCATCCTTTAGACTTAAAGAGGAATATGTAAACGAGGATAAAGCTATTAAAGGTAAAGAACCAATAGATAGTGAAGTTCAAATTGATGAGCTTAAAATTGAAAATATTAAATACAAATTAAAGGAGGTGATAAAAAATGGCGACACTGGACCAGAAGCTACTAAGACTAGAGAAGAGACATAGAGGATTGTCAAGAATTTGTGCAGCTATAAACGATGTATATATCTATGGTGTATATGAAAGCAACTTTCCAGATTTAATGGAGAAATTAAATGAAGCTAAAGATGCCTGTAAAGAAGAGCTTAGAGATACTCATGTTGAAATAGTAGCTACTAATAGAGCAAATATGGTTACAGATACGCATGATACAGAAGTTAAGATAGAGGATGACCACGCAACATGACATACGAAGGTCTTTTTGATGAAGTAAAAATAAATGATGAGATCAAAGAACTAAAAAAAAGAATAAAGGAATTACAAGTAATAAGTAAACAACACCAAAAATTAAACGGTGAACTACTACAAGAGAACAAAAGATTGAAAGAAGAAATAGATAGATTATCTGAAGAAAGAGATAATTTTGAGATATTAGCTAAACAAAAATAATAAAGATGTTAACGAATGTTAACGAAATCATTTAAAAGCTAAGACTGACATACACGCACTGTGGTTTTCGAACTAGCGTACTCACTAAAATAATTATTGTAATTGGAAAAAAATATTTTATTATTTTAAACAAGGTGTGTAGATGTATATTCTATCATCATTAAGTAGATAAGTAGGACTACACAAAGGTTTAGTACCTTAACCAACTCCTATTTATCTACTAAAAAATCCGTTTAAGCTACATATTTCTTTGGAAAAATAACCACATTAGAGTTAGGTAAAAGCTTCTTTACTTTCTTCCATTGTTCAATTTCACCAAAGGTTGTGTAGGAATTAAACTCTTTTCCAAGTTTCTTTGAATAATATTTAACAGCAGAGAAGTCTTTAATTTTCACTGTAACCTCCTCTTCTTAAAGGTATTGCATTCGCTAAAGCTTGTAGTTCTTTAGCTGAATACTCAGGAGAAGTATTTAGGTTTGTGTGATTACCATAAATACCTTCTGTAAGCTTCTTGTTTTTATGACCAATATAATTGATAACAAACTTATCGGTTAATTCTTTATTAGAATTTTGACCAGCTAATAAAGCGGTTGCTGCAAAATGTCTAAAAGTTTTAGTTGGTGCTGATCCAAATTTAGACCATTTAACAACTATTCTAGTTTTGCTAGGATTAGATTTGTCAACTTTATAGTCAATCTCAGCATAACCAAGAGCATCATAAGCAACATTAAGCATATCTCTAATTGTTCTATCGTGTACCGGAACAATCCATTCAATAGTTTTAACTAAAGATGGAAAAACCCAAGTGATTTTATGAGGTGTAAAATGTCTTGTATGTGCAGCCTTCCACTCTTTTAATATTTCTAATAATACTGGATGAATAATAAATGTTCTTCTTGAGCCATCAGCTTTGCCATAACCTTTTTCAGCAGCAACAATAGTATGTTTAATTGTAATTGTTGGAACTTTACTTTCAAGATCAACAGCATTCCATTTTAGACCTCTAACTTCTGACATTCTCATTCCACAAAAAAGAAATATAGAAACAATTGCAAAGTTTCTCTTATCTGTAATTGTTGGATCTTTCTTTAGTTGAGTATCAAAATATCTAAACAATCTATCTGCTTCTTGTAAAGAAATCATAGTTGTTTTTTTATATTTCATTTCAGAAGGATCTTTTGGAATTAACTCCTCTTCCTTTTTAGGAGAAAAACTATCCATTGCACCTATTGAAGAAATATATTCCTTATCATCTACAGCATACTTTAACGCAGTCTTAAATGACATGACTACATTTTTAGCAGTTATCCAACTAGCACCATTGTCTAATAGTTTGGTAAAAAAATCTTTAGCAACTTTTTTAGTTACTTCAGTTAATAAAATCTTATGATCAAAATAAGGTGCAATCCATTTTTTATAATGACCAAAATAAGTCTTTAATGAATAAAGCTTTCCTCCAAGTTTCTCATTTTTACCAACTTCGATTTTATGAAGTGCAAACTCTTTATATAAATCTACAAAAGTTTTTTTAGAAAGTAGAGCATTTGTATCAACAGCTTTAGCTCGTATTTTTGCTCTCTCTAAATTAACCTCACTCTTTAATGTAGATTTAAAAACAAGTTTATATTTACCATTTTCTTTTAAAAGCAGCCTATGATACTTGCAGCCACCTTTAGGTTTTAGTATTTTTGTTAACGGCATCAACATATCCTTTCTTTTTTAGTTTCTGAGGATAGATATGCAAATAAAGTTTTCAAAAAACCACAGTGCGAAAATTGTGTTAACAGATAACATTTTGTTAACATTCTTTTCTTTGATGTTGTGATTTTGTAGGATTGGCAATGACTAATTATCCAAGTAATTATTGGATTATTTATATCAAGGATTGCATATTCTCTCATTGATAGAGAGTATTAATGGTTTAGCAAACCAAAGTAAAGTATTAATTGGCAAGCAAATACGCCACTTTCTCACCTTCCGTTAACACAGCATTAACATTTTTAAATATTTTATGCAAATTGATTTGTTTTTTAGAAAATTTTTACAAGTGATGTTAACGATTATAGGACTGTTGTTTATTAAGAAATTGTTTTAATTCATCCAGCTTTTTAATAGCTGTATTTCTATCAGTTAACTTTCTTTCTTCTTCTTTAGGATTAGCAATAATCGGAGTTTTAGATTTTTTATCTTTTGCATATTCATCCAGACAATCTTTTTTAGGTTCTTTTCCTGGAGTGTGAATTTTACAAAAGATTTTATGTTCAGCATTAATGACATAAGTATCGCTATCTTTGCCATTTAATATTAATTCGGTTTTACACCAATCGCATTTCTTTGCGAATATAGTTTTTTGTTTCATTGATAAAAATTGAAATTAGGTTTATAAGATTAGCAGCTAAATAATGTATCGCTGGAAGCGTGGGTGAGCCTGGTTTAAACCAAGTGGTTGCTAACTACTCGTATGGAGAAATCCGTACCATCCGTTCAAATCGGATCGCTTCCGCCATTAAAGATAGTTATCGCCTACTCCACTTAAAAGTTTGTTTAATACCTTTGTTAATTTTATCCTTACCATTTTCGCTAGTAGAATATTCAACAGTAGTTTGATTTGGTTCTACTTTGTAAGTACAACCAAGCATATTAAAACCTATAAAAATAAAGATTACGGAATAGAATATTACAATAGACCAGTATCTCATTTATTTTTTTTCTTATTTTTTTTCTTTTTCTTTTTTTTGTTTCCATCAAAAGTATTCCAGCCTATTTCCTCAACATCTTTTTCTACTTTAGAAACCTTCTCTTTTAATAAAACTATATCTTTAGATATTGAGTAAGTTTCCTTTAAGTTCCAGCCACCAAGAGCTAGTAAAATTGCTATAAGTGCTGTTATTAGTTTCTCGTTCATAACTATTCTAAAATTAATTTTTTAATTGTTTTACTTCCGTCTATATTTGTTTCAATTTCTGCTAAAGATTTAATACACCTATGTTGTATTCTACTATCTGCTCTATCTAACCTCTCTGCATATCTCTTACGAGTAAGGCAAATTCCTAAATTATCTTGTATTCTTGCTTCAACAATTTCATTATTAATAAGCAATAATAAAGCCACCACAGTTTGTTCAATCATTAATAAATACCATTTTTGTTTTCTCTCACTTTGTCTTTTAGTTTTTCAATATCACTTAGAGCTTTTGATAGCTGCTCTTCAAGATGATTTAATTTAATTTGAGTATGAATGTTCTTATCTAAAGCTATTTGTTGCTTATCTGTCTGCTTAAAAAGTTCTTCCAAAAGCATGAAGATTTCTAAATTTTTTGGAGTTTGATCTGCTTTCTTTAATAGATCAGCTTCAAATAAAGTATCTGATGTTTCTAATCTAGTTATTCTTTCTACTAATCCAAAATAACCCCACACACCAAGAGCAACTGTAATTACTATTGAAATTAAATTTCTCATTGGCATTGAGATTGCTGTATTATCTGAAACTTTCATCGTCCTTGTCTGTTATATTTTTTTTTCTTTTGTTTTTTATTTGGTCTTTTGCTATGTCGTCTTGGTCTTTTCTTAGGCTTGTCTCTTTTAACAAAGTCTTTAAACTTTATTCTTGCCATTACTTTTTCTTAATAAATTTCTTAATAGAAGAAGATCCAAAAGATCCACCAACAATAGTTAAGATAATTATCCAGAAATAATCATCAGCTGTTTGTAAAATTTGCCATCCTCTATCCATTGCATCCTGGAGCTGAGGAACAAAATGAGCTAAGAAAACTAAACTAAATACAATAACTAACCATTCATCTTTAAGTGAATTTTCAGAAGATTTTAAACTTTGTATATCTACATTGTTTGCATGATCTAGCTCTTTCTGTTTTATGATCGCATCCTTTTTTAGCTTATGCGTAACTGCACCTATAGTCTTTTCAGCTATAAGTTTAGTTATCGGATTTTTTAGTAGTCCTAGTAATTGTATCATTAAACATGTCCTGTTGTGTTGCTTTGTAGAGAGTGCAAGTTCCTACAAAATAAAAAATTAAAAAAAATATAAAAAATTTTAGGTATTTCAATAAACCCAAGAATTAGGTCGCATTTCGAAACCATCTTCTTCGTAAAGTAAATCAATATGAATAAAACTTTTTGCAATTCCTAAACCAGTAACTTTAGGTGCAAAGTATTCAATTAATTGTTTTCTATGCTGGCTATCTCTAACAGAAATATCTATTGCTTTTCCTGTAGTATGAGGTCCGTTAGGTCCAGTTGATGAAATAGAATTATTATGTTCTGAACATCTGTAACCTGATGTAATACTTAATGGACCAAGATCATTTCTAGCTTCTTGAAGTAAATCCATTATATCTTCGTGGATTTTTAATTCTCCACAATGAGAACACTTAACTTCGTCTGGACTGAAGTTTACCCAGCTTTCTCTCCAGCTTGAAGGTTCGTTTACATAAATTGACATATAAATTTTTCACTCCTAATTTTTTTTGTATTTTTGTTGTTGGTCTTTTTAGATGTCTGCTTTCTCTGTCGGATTTAGCGTCAAAGAAATCTGTTTTTCCTGTATGAATATTAACTCTTACAATATCAATTGGACCAATGCCTTGAAGGTTGGTAAAAAGTAAATGATCATCATCCAGAAGTTCAAGCATAGCTTCTAAATGAGCAGCTATACCTTTATTATAATACTTCACTTAAAATTCAAATAACCTAATATAGCAGCAGCAATAGTACCTAAAGCAACTAAAACTGAAACTGCTCCTTTACCTTTTGATACTTCTTCAGAAAGCTTTGATACTTTCTTATTAAGATCATCAATTGACTTAATTAAATACTTCATTCTTTCAGCACATAATTTTTCGTGCGAAGAAAGTCTGATACCTAATTGAGCATTAACTAAAGATTTACCACTAATGGATTTTCTCTTAGGCATTTTATTATTTAATTAATTGAAATAAAACAATAACAGCTAAAATTATAGCAATACTAATTCTTTTGTTTGCTACAATTATTTTCCATATTTTTTTAGCTTCATATTGTATTTTATCTAGTCCGTCTCTTGCGTGCATTATGACCTCTTAGTTGATTGTTGTTTATTATCTAGCGTTACAAGGAACGCCTTTAGAATTTACAAATGGTGCTTCTGCGAAGGCAACATAAATGTAAGTTGCACCTGAAGCATTATTAGCAGTTTGACTACCTCTCAGTTTAAAACCATTGGACAGAATATCAATTCTATCATCTGTTTCTTCTGCATCACTAGTATTTGCTAACAAAGCATCATTGTCCACATTGTAGCCTTCTCTTTTTGTATCGTACATTAACCAGTTACCAGTATCACTTGATTTTTTTAACATCACGAAAGCTGGACGAAAACCTGTGTAAACGAATGGTCCGTTGGCATTTCCGTTGCCAGTATAGCTACTTCCAACTTTGCTGAAGCCTTGAACATCTGCAAATGCGTAAGTTACAAAAGTATAAGTGTCATTATATATATTTCCACCAGCAGTCCAAACTGAAGATGTCGGATCGGTGTTGTTATGAAAATTAGCTGAAGCACTACTTGCAGCATTGGTCTTATCTAAATAAATATTTTTTGTATTTCCAATACTTGCATGATAGGTGTACCAATCGTAAGTGTGAGATCTAGCTTTTGTAGTAATAAATTTTGGAACAGCATTTAATCCATGTCCAACTGTGGCATTGCTACCAGTACCAGTCCATGTTGAAATTGAAAAACCAGCAGTTTGATTTACTGATGTTGAGGTTGTGTTTATACCGCCATCTTCATTTGATGAACCTGAGCCACCTCCAGCTTTCCAATTCCAACTAACAAAAGTAACAGTATTTCCATTAAAATTAGCATTATCAGATAATACAAATCCATCTGAGTTCCAAGATTTTAAAGAACTAAAATTACTTTCAGCACCAGTAGAATTTGTACTTATAACATTACCAGCTCCTCTTACAGAATCTGTTACTTGGTGCCATGCAGTATTACTTCTTCCTTTAATCCATGTAAGATCGCTTTGAAATCCAACCCCAGAAATTGTTGTATCGTCTGTTCCATTTCCTGTGTAAAGAACTGTATTAAAATATTCTGCTGGATTGTCTATTGTTGTATAAGCCATTATCCATACTCCGCTAAATTTTTTGAACATAAGGAATAATAACCAGATGGAACGGAAAATTCGAACGAGCCATATCCATTTGCATCACTGTTTGCAGATGTAATACTAAATGATGGATTACCAAAATTAACTTCCCAACCTATTGTTCCGCTACTCCAGTCTCCATGTGCTGGAAAATAATTACCTAATGCAACACTTGCTGCAGCTGTTACTGATAAATAATTATTAGGACTTGCTTCATCCCAATTTCCAGAACCGTCTCCCCAATTTCCATCTTTACTAAAATAAATTCTGTTGTTATCTAAATCTAATGCTACACCAATTATTGAGTTTAAATCTATATGTGCGCCGTGATTATTAGAAGAGTTATTGGTCCAAATTTTTCCATCGTTTAAATATAATCCATAAGATTGTGTTCCTTCTAACAAAGCATCTAAAGCTGATGTAACTTGTGCGCCTTCAATTCCAATTACACCGTAACTACTTCCTTGACTATCAGAAACAAACTTTGCTTCCCAATACCACTTTGACTTATTTACTCCAAAAGTTCCAAGAGTAGGTGCAGTATTTGATGAACCAGCAGTTACTACTTTGCAACTTCCTTCTGTAAAAGTTGCACCTTGATAATAGTTATCTAAATAATTTAAAGTACAAAAATTGTTAGTAGGAGTATCTGTAGTTTGATCTGTTGCTGCTAAACCACTTTCGGTCCAGTCATTTCCATTTCCACTTTCATCATCACCTAAATCTCCACTATCTTCAAAATCTAAATAACAACCATTATTTCCAAAGGTTAATTCTGTTACATCTTTTGGTTGCCAAATTGTCGGACTATCTTCATTATATTCACCGAATTGATCTGCATCCAACTGCTGTCCATCGATATATACTAACTCTGCAATATATCCATCAATGTAAGCACCGCCTTTTCTAACTCCAAATTCATGTTCAACTGCTGTATTTAATCTTAAAGTATAACCTTGCGATATATAAGTTGTTGTGTTCATATCAGTTAATCTTGAACCATTAACCCAGAATTTAAATCTGTCCGTATCGGTGCTTTGTGTTGTGTCTATGCCAACAACAATATGATAAAATGAACTGGTATCACGGAATTGGTAACTTGGTTTTACGCTTGATGTTCCAGCACCAGCACTATTTTGTGTAAATATATGAAGTCTATCATTTTCTTCAAATCTAATCATTTCTTCTAAATTTCCTGTTTCGGTATTTAAAATAGATTGAGTATTAGAACCAAGATGTAATTTTGATCTTTTAATCCAAAAACTTAATGTAAATTTATTTACTGCAGTTGGTGTGCCTGAAAATGTTTGTGTCATTTTTGCAGAACTACCAGCATCAAATCTACATGAGTTGGCTACATCATAAGCAGTTGAAGCTGTTGCTGTTGCTACATTACCTGATAAAATTGGTATCATTAAATCTCCAAAGTTGGAAATTCTCCTAATGGTCTTTCCATAACAGGATTTTCTTCTGTGCCTGTATTAACATATTCGTAAAGAGCTGCTAAAGCATCTACATCACTTGCATTGTCAATAGCAGTTTCCATTTCATTTGATCTTGTTCTTATATTTGCTCTATAAGTTTTTATATTTGCTGGAATAGTATAAGTATCATCATCTAATGCTTTATGATTATGCCAATCAGTAGGTTCTAATAATCCACTAGCTTGATTTTTTATAATATTTTTTTTTTTAGATTTTAAACCTTTGATAATAATACCATCTTCATCAGTTACATCTTCTAATTCTTTTGGTGTTGCAGTTCCATAAGAAGCTGTAACCACTCCACCAGCAAAAGTAAAAGATTGATTTGTATTATTATAATATTCTTCATCACGTTTATTACTATTGTCAAATATTACAGAATATAAACCTACATTATTTAATTCTTCTTCACTCCATAATTCAAATATTTTTCTTGAATGACGAGTATCGCCAATAACCATACCTTTTGGTTTATTTATTATTTTTGTAATTGATCCGTCTTGTACTAATCCCCACATATATTTTAACTCCTATTTTTAACTCTCACTTAAATTCATTGTTCTTCCAACTTCTTGCCAAACTGCTCCATTGTATCTAAATATATGAATGTCAGTTTTTGCATCAGTAGCTGTTTCCGTTGGTTCTGTTGAAGCAGCAAACTCAAAAACAGTATTCCAACCAATCGTATGAGAACCATTGAAATTTAATTCTAAACAAATAAATGCTCCTTCAACTGCATTACTTGGTGCAGAGAAAGTCGTATTTTCAGTTGTTATATGATATGCGTTTGGCTTAGCTTGAGCATCCCAGGCAACTGCGTTCGATGTTGAAGTAATTGCTTGTTGTGGAATGTAAGCTAAATCATTAAATTTAATTGCTCCAGTTCCATTTGTTGTAATATCTATATTGCCGTTAGCTCCATCAGTAATTGTAATATTTCCAGAGTTAGTTCCTTTATTGGTATCTAAAACTAAATCGTAAGTTCCGCTGGTTGTTAAATAAGCAGCAGCTCCACCAGTTCCAATTATTGTTTTTCCAGTACCTTTCGGTTTTACATGAAGATCAACATTAGTTTCTCCACTTGCTCCTAGTATTGGAGGATTGCCAGTTGCAGCATTTGTAATTTCTAATTCATTTACTGCTGAACCAGTTGTTTGAAATATAACTTGTTCATTGCCATTTTCATCTTTTATAAAGTGAGCATCATCAATTGTAATATTATGACTATTAGTATCTAAATCTCCACCAAGTTGAGGAGAAGTATCATCAACTAAATCTGACATATCTCCAGAACCATCAGCTCCAGAAGGTGTAAAGTGAACGCCTACTCCATCGGTATTTGAAAATGAACCATTTGAAACAAGGTGAGTTACTGGAACTTTTGTATAACCAGAAGCATCCGTTACAGCACCAGAAACTTTAAAGACTGCGTAAGTAGAAGCAGTTCCTTCTTTAGTAACTGTAATTATTCCTCTAGCATTAGCATTTGAAATATCATCCCAAGATTGAACAAAACCAGAAATGTCAGCAGATGCGTCATCTACATCATCTACATATAAAATTGAAACACTAGATAAAGTTGCGTGATTAAAAGCTATTTTACCAGCTCCAGGATCAGCATCAGAAGTTGATGAACTCCAAGTCATTGAAAGTTGAGAGTTAGTTCCCGAAGCTCCCGTACTTCCCGTTGATCCCGTACTTCCAGTAGAACCAGTTGAACCAGTATCTCCTTTGTCGCCAACTCTTGTAAAGTGAACTGATAATTCGTCAGCTGCTGAAAAAGTATTATTGGATGCTAAATGAGTAACAGCTAATTTGTTATATCCGCTAGCATCTGTTGATGAACCAGTTATAGAAAATCTTGCATAAGTCGTACTGTCGTTAATATCTACAATGTGTAAATAACCTTTAATAGCTGATGTGCTATCATCCCATGAAAGCACATCTGTAACTGTATTAACTGAATTTTGGTCAACGTCATCTATGTATATTGCTGTTACGCTTGCATACGTTCCGTTGTTAAAAGAAATCTCTCCAGCTCCAGGATCAGCATCGCTAGTACCACTATCAAATTTATAATAGTAACCAGGAATTGCTCCATCTTCTCCAGAAGCAGTAAATGATAAAAATACTTTGTCATCATTTGCTAAAGTTCCAGCACCATCAATATAAGTTAAAGCTAATTTTGTATAACCGCTGGCATCCGTAACAGCTCCAGTAATTTTCCAAACGTGCCAAGTATCTAAGGTGTTAGATTTTGTAACTCTTATTCTTCCTCTGTTACTTGCATTACCAGTAACATCATCAAAGCTCTGAACCCACGCTGAAACGTCAGTTCCATTTGCCTCTAAATCATCCACATAGGCAATAGTAGCAGATGAAAGAGTTGCGTTATTAAAACGGATATATCCGCTTCCAGGATCACTGTCCGTTGTAGTTGTCGAATATGTAAATTGTGCGTTATCACCGCCAGCTGGCAAGAAATCAGACACAGTTGTTAAGTTCCCAGAACTGTCAAATCCTAAAGTTTTTGAAGCTCTTGTAGAAGCATCATCTGTAAATTCTGGTGTCGTAATCGTATTTGATCTTGATACTTTAAATGATCTATCTAATTGTTCTTGTAATTCTTGAGAAATAGCTAAGTTTTTATCAACAGCGGTTTCTAAAGTATTAGCTGGAAGTGGATCATTTTCAATTAAATCCATTCCTTGAGTTTGAGTAGTATTTCTTCTTAATATTACTGTCTCACCAGTTGCTGGAATATTTCCAGACGTAAATGTAACAGTTCCACCAGAAGCATTTCCAGCTCCAGATACCGTGTAGTGAGTAGTTAAAGATTTAACAGTTTCTGATCCAGTTGATGCTCTAATGATAACTTGCATTTCACTATCAGCTGTAATTTTAAAAGTATAGCTGAACGCATCTGTAGATGAATTTCCACTGTAGGAGTTTTTTATAGTTGTAGTTGATATTGTCATTGTGTATTTGCCTCTATTATTTCTTTTTGTTGATTAATAGTGTTTTCAAAATCTATTAAATCTGAATTTATAAATGGATCACCATCATTTTGTTGTTTTAACTTTTCTAATAAAAGTTCATTAGATCGTATATTAAGATCCTCATAAAAATTACTAATTGGTGCTATTGATCCATCTGAGAGTTTATTTTTATTGTTGTTAACATCACCATCTGATCTAAGCATAATTTTTGCATCTGATCTTGCTTCTTTTAAAGTATTTTGAATTGCAATCTTTTTTAAAGCAACATCAAGATTTTGGTATTCTGGACTAGCAATTAATGTTTCAACTTTTTTGTTAAACATATTTCCAGAATGGTATTGAAAAAATTGCTGTTCTTTAGCAGTCATTAAAACTGAACTTTTTCCTACATTAATACTTTTTGTAGTTCTACTTAATTTTGGCATAACTCTATAAACTTCTTTTTGAGCATCGTTTAATTTTATATTTGAATAAAATCCAAATGTTTCAATTGGTTTTCCAAAAATATTATATTTTGTTGGTAAATTTTTATTAAATAATTGACTTTCAATTAATGTACTCCATTCATTATTTATTTTTTTATAATCACTGTTAATAAAAGTTTTTGAAGTTTTTTTAACAATATTAGGAATAAATGCTGAAGAAAATTTCATAGACCAATTATTAGTTATTTTACTCATTGTTTCTTTACTTACATCGCCAGACATCATTACGGACGCATTTTGAACATCATTAAAAAAATTACCAGCTCCAGCTAAATATGTGCTGTTGGTTAAATTTTCTCCAAAGCTTAAAATTAAACCAAAAGTCATTAAGGCACTGTCATAAATACTTGGTGTAGTATTATTAACATTACCAAATTTAGGATGAAAATTACTTGAGCTTTCTAAAAAAACATCATAACCGCCATCATGAATTACACTTTCAATATATTTTGAAGTGTTACCAGCCATTGCAAACATTGATGATATTGGATCATTACCAGTTAAATTAAACTGATGATAACCACCTTTACCATCTGGTATTCTTATTGAGTTAGGTTGAAAACCAAAACCTTCTAACATTGTATATTTGCCGCCATCAAATTTACCTGGCACATCACTGTCTGCTCCACTTAAAGTCATAAGATCACTTCTTTGACCTTTATCTTTAAGTGCATAAGTTGAACTAATAGAAGCTAAATAAAATGCAGTACCTAGCTGCAATTTCATTCTAGCCATTGTTGCTTCAACTCCACCAGCTGCAATCTTATTTTTATAACCAGTAAGTATATGAGCTAAGCCTGGAGTTCTTTCTGCAACAAATCCAGTAATATTTATCGGTGTTTGTGTAAAAGGAATATAATAATTGGTTAACCAAGACATATAACCACCACCACTACCTTTTAGCCTTTGAGCTATTTTAGCTAAATGACCTAAAGCATCACCTCTATCACCAGCTTTAGTTTGAAATACAGAATATGACATTTCTTTTTTAGCAAGCTCAACCATATTTTTAGTTGGTCTATCAACTCTTGAGGCTATAAAAGCCGAAAGATCATCATATTGTAAACTTCCTTTATGATAATTTTCCATTGCTTCTCTATAAGCTTGAGTAAAAAGTGCTGCTCTATATTGTCTATTTTTAAAAAAGTTATCTCCAACGTGTAGCATTTTTGTTGGTATTCTATCCAATGTCAAAATTTGACCTAATAAATCTATACCTTTAGCAGCAGCTTTATTTTCTATATTAAAATTTTCTGCACTTAATTTTTGACCGTGCATTTCAACTTTACTTCCACCATGTGTTGCTGGAAATAAATTTTCATAATTTTTTATAATTTTCATTAAGCCACCTTTTTCTTTAAAGGTTTTACTTAATGCGACAAACATTTCTTGATTTGCCATTGATATGCCGTAAGCATGAGCAACATCTTCGTAAGCTGCAATTCCATGATCTTCCGCATATCCCAAAGTTTTTCTTAATAATGGATTATTAGTTATTCTAGCAGCAAGTTTTCTTTCTGTTGCTATCACACCTTGAGCTATCCAGTTTCCAGCAGTATTTCTAACGTGTGTCATTGGAGCTGATAAAATGGAATTAATAAATATTTCTCCAATACTATCTGAAACTTTTTTAAGATTTAAAAATCCACCAGTATCTTGAGTAAATTTTAATTTAGCTTGATCTGATCCAGATCGTAAATATAAGACAGCAAGATTATCAATACTATCACTGCCTCCCATTTGAATAATTAAATCAGACTTATTAAGATCATCAATATTAACATTAGTAAATTGTTTGGTTCTTGTTGGTATTTTCATTGCGTTCAAAGTTCTTGCAGTTTCGGTTTGAACACCTTTTATAATTTTTTGTAATTCAGACATTAAAGCGAAGTGTTGTCTAAATTCTAATCTCAATACATCAGTAGCATTAACTCCACCATCTTTAGTTAAAACAGCAGCCAAATCGTCCAGTCTACCCATGCCAGCAGCTAATAATTCTCTTGCAGCTAACATATACTCAGCATTTAAAGTATCTCCAGGTCTAAGGTTTAATAATGTCTTAGTTAAATTTTTGCTATCTTTACCAATAAGAGTTGCTAATTTTTTTGTTTGCTCATGTTCCTGTATATTTCTTTTTCTATTTTTAATTTCTTTTGAATATTTTTTAGAAATAATCTCTATAAAATTAAGAATATCTTTTTCCGATTTTAAATTCTTAACATTAAAATCTGATAAAACTTTTGGTGTTAATTTATTTGCATTATATTTTAATAACAAATCTTGAGCTTCAAAATCACTTATTTCAGTAGGTTTTTTAACTTTAAAAGCTTTTTTATCTACATCAACAATTGTTGTTGTTTTGCCATCTTTGCTAACATCAACTTCTTGTTTATCAATTTTAATTTTTTTCTTTTCTTTAGTTAGTAAATCTTCAGCTTTTTTAAGTTTGTTTTTATCTTTACTTTTTATAAGTTCTCCAGCTTTTTCAACTACTTCTGAAGCTCCTTTAGATGTTATTACTTTTGCTACACTTACCATTAATTATTCCTTTGATTTTTTGAAAAAAGATATTTGAAGATACCTTTCTATTTACTAATTTATGTTAATAATGAAATACTATTTACTATAGGATGTTTTCCTGTCTGAGTTTAAAATTATCCAATTATCATCGCTTTCATTCTTTTTCTGATAAGTCATCTGTGTCATTGTTTCTGGATCAAAAAATACTACATCTGAACCTTCTAACAAATTTGGATCAGTAATAGTTATATAAGCATTTAAAGCATCATTCTCATTAGCTTCAGTCATATCACTTTCATTATAAAATAAAATTTGGTCATCTGCTTTTTCAGCTTTTGTAATCATATTCTGCATATCTTGATTAGAAGTAATATTATCCGATTGTTTAATATCATTTTTTAAAATATTTTCTTTAGCCTCAACTTTTTCAACTACCGCACCAGTCGTACCAGCAACAGCGAGTGCTGTTGATAATTGTTGGTCTAAATATTTTGGAACTGTATTTTTAGCAAATTTTAAACTTTTAAATACTGCTGGAAATAAAAAACTTAAAGCTGTTCCTTCAAGCATTCTAAAAGTAGTATTATATAATTTTTCCTCTGAAGTATCAGGTAATACTTTCATCATTTTTTTAAATTCTTGTACTTGCTCGCTGTTTAAAAATAATGTTGCATCATCACTAAAAGCAACAGATTGAGCCATTCCGTAAGCAACAGGCAAAGCTATATAATTAGGAACACCAAAGCTTTTTAGTTTTTTATGAATTGGTAAAGCATAAGGTGTATCTTGAGTAATCATGCTTACAAACGCAGCAGCTTTACTATCTAATTCAGAACCTTCACCAATTTTTTTAACTTTAACTTTTTCTTCAGATAAATATTTTGAAAATTCTTGAATATTTTTATTTAATAAAGTTTTAAATTTTTTACCATCACCATTATTAAAAGCTACTTGCATAGCTGGATCAACGTTTGTCATAGCATTAAAAACAACTCCAACTACATTTGCAGCAACATCTGTTCCATTTAAAGTTGCTAACATTAAAGCCTTAACTGTTTCTTCTGGCATATCAGCTATAAAAGCTAAAAGACCTTTTGCAAAACTTCTACCGTCAACTTCTTTTTCTTCTTTGTCTTTATAATTAAGGTCTATTACTCCAGCATTATTATCTTTTTCATGCTTTGTTAATTCGTTAGTATCAATATTATTTTGATTTAATATTTTAAATTCTTTACTATTTTTAATATCTTTGTTTTGTGATGCTGCTATAAAAGCTTCTACTACATTAAAATTTACTTCTTCCATATTTATTTCCTATTCATCTTCTGGTATTGCATCTATTTTGTTTTCGTTTTTAGTATCAAAACCAAAAGGATCTGCGTTTAATTCCATTCTTAAAGTTATTAAATTATCAATACTATCAAGAGCAGCTAAATCTTTTGAAAATGTGTTTATATCTATAGAATGATTTTTATAGAGTTCAGTAAGCTCTTTAGTTCTATTCTCTATATATAAAGACGGATTTTCTCTCTCATCTTTAGTTGGTTTATTTAAAGTTATTGATGAAATACCTGTAAAGTTTTGTACTACAGGAATATTGTTGCCTCTTAAAAAAGCTTCTGTACTTTGTATATAAGCATCAGCTGGAGTTGCTCCATCTATTATTAATTGATCATAATAATCTACAGCATTAATTCTTAATTTTTCATTTGGCTTAATAGCAAGTGCTGTACCCATCACTTTATGAACAAAATTTATACTATTTGTTACTTTGCCAAGATCAGCTTCTAATAATTTTTTATTTTTTTGATATTCTTTAAAAGCTGGCAAATCCTTTTGGTACTTATTAAAAATAGTATTATATTTAGAAAATTCAGTTAAACCTAAATTTGAAACAAATTCTGGATCAGATAAAATTTGCCTTTGCAACTCATCTATATCTTCAACACTTTCAGCAATCATCATTAATCCTTCAACCATATCAACAACATTTTGTTCGCTTAATTTATTTGGATTAGCATATAAATCATAAAGTGCATTTCTTTGAACTGAATTTAATTGATCTTTTTTATACAAATCATTTATATCATCTAAAGTAATCTTAATGTCATCGTTATTTAATTTTGTTAAAATATAAGTAAAGTTACTTAATTTTTGATTTGTATCTGCTTTAAAATTAATTTCGTTAATTTTATTTTCTTGTATTGATTTTGAAATTAAAGTGTTTTCAGCATTATTAATAACGTGTTTTGCTAGTTTTTCATTTGCTAAATCATTTGCAATATTTTCTTCTCCAAGAAGTAAAATATCTAATGGTTCATTTTTAGTTCTAAATTCATATTGCATTAATTTAGTTTCAATAACGCTTGCTTCTTTCATTTTGTTTAATTCAACAGCTCCAAATATATTCAAATTATCTGGATTGGTAAAAAATTCTGCTTTAAGAATTGAAGCTTTATTTCTTTTAACAATATCATTGGAAGCTTCCATCAAGTTAAGATTAAATAAATCTTTTTTTTTATTGTCTTGCGTTAATTCACCATGCCTTCTAAGAACTTCAGAAAATAATTTCATTCCAGTACCATTAGCTGATTTATATAATTCTGTTGCGAATAAGGATTTAACTTCTTTATTATATGGTTTTAATAATTCTTCAAATTTACTTAATTTAGTATTTTCAAAAAAACTATTTACATCTTTAACATTTGAACTATTTTTATATTTATCAGCTTCAAGTATAATTGTTTTATTAGCTTGCAACATTAATGATCTGGCATCATTTATGTCTTGAGTTTTTTTAGTTTTCTTTCTTGCTTCTTCAATCGGTTTAATAAGTCCACTTACTCCACTTTCAACAATATTTGCAATTTGAAACACTGGTAAAGCAGCAGCTGAAACTTGTGTGTTATCGTAAGGTGTTACTCTTCTATCTGATCTTTGAATTTTAATAACAGCCATTATCCTAATAAACTCCCACTACTATAATAATTTCCAGACATTTGACCTATAGCTTTAGCCATTCCTGTCCTATAAGCTAATTCACCTTTAAACTGCTCACCTTTTCCTCTTGCCTCAGTTAATAAAGAACGATTAATTTCATTTTGAAAAGCTACAGTTGCGTTAAACTCTGCTATTTCTAAATCAAAAGCATTTTCTGTTGCTTGATCTAGCATAACTAAAAATGGACTTTCATCCATTTTATCTACATCTACACCGCTTTTAAGAAACTTAACTAACATATTAGACTGGTTTCTTTGATGTGATTTTATTATTCTTGGCTTATCAACTTGTTCAAAAGTTTTTAATTTTATTTCTGCATTTCTTTTTTCAATTCGTGTCTGTAGATCAAATAAACTTTTATTAAATCTTCCTACTTGTCTTGCTGCATAAGCACCAAAAATATTTCCTATAAATGACATTATTTAAAAATCCTCGCTAATTGATAATAATCTGAACCATCTGGTCCATAATTCTTTTTTAATCCTTCTATTTCTAAACCTAACCAAGTAGCAAATCTTAAACCTAGTTTAAATTCAGCTTTAACGGATGTTTGTAATCTTTTAATTTTATTTCTTTGACACATTTCTTCTGTTAATTCCTTCATTGTTTTTGCTGCTAAAAATCTAATATCAAAGACATTTTGTGAAGCCATTACCCAGCCTTCTGCAACACCTTTCCATAAAAGAACAATTCCAATTGAATAAACTGGTTTACCATCAACAAACATCGTAAAACCATTACCTGGTGCAGTATAATTACAAATTCTGTTATCTTTATAACCAGCGTCAACTTCCATAAGTTTATGGTTCATTCCATAACTTACAATTTGATCTGTGTGAATTTTTTTAAATGGTTTAATTATTTTAGCCATCAGATATTACAAAAGTTGGATAAAGAGCTAGCAAAGAAAGAGGCAAAGGTTGATCTTGTTTTACAAAAATAAATCCATCTGAATTGTAATCATCAGTAAATTCCACTGTTTTATCTCCAGCTAATAAAGTTGAAACTGGAGTATCTAAATCACTTGAAGTTGTTCTAAAAGGAACGGTTTCAAGATTTGTTAAGCTTGGTCCACATTTTACACCAACGGTGTTAAATAATCTTATTACTACTTTTGAAATTCTTTTTACTTTTCCTTGTCCTGTTCCTTCTGCTGATCCGCCTTCTATTCTCATTGTTTGAAGAATAGAGTTATAACCTAAACCAACTTTAACTTTTTTAGAACTTCTATCTAATGTTATTGCACCACTAGAAACTATTTTATCAGCATGAGTAGAGCCGTCTGCTAATATTTGGACTGTTTGACCTTCAAGGTGATCTAATCCTGTAATAGATGTTGTGGCAGTTCCATCATAACTTAATCCACTATCTACAAAATGAAAATCTGTAGATGTTGTTTCATCAAAATCAAAATCACTAAAACATTCTACATATCTTCTTGTAGATCCATTTATAATTCTTTTTACTGTTAACCAAAGCTCATCTTCATTTAATGCACCAGATATAGAAGCTATACTTTCTACTACTGGAAAACTTTCATCCTGAACTGTTAATCTATCTGGATCATTGCTTTTACAAGTTAAAAATCCTGTAGCTTCATGAGAACTTTCTCTAATTGTAACAACTGCTGCACTTGGATTGGCAACAGTAAAATCAGCGTGAGCATTAATGGCACTGTAAATATTATCCGCTGTTGTATTATTATTAGTTTCAGTTTTAAATTCGCCTGTTCCAGCAGTACCTGTTGTAGAAGTAAAAGTAACTTCATCACCATTGGATTTAGTAAATATTAATTTTGTTCCATTTGCTATGTTTGCATAATCAGAAACTGTTATTGTGCATTCTTGTCCAATACCACCTACTTTATGTCTTGACCATGCAACAACATTGTCTGATCTTTGATAAGTTAAACAAGCTAATATTCCATCTTCTCTAACGCACCATAAATTACTATCTGGTGATTGTTGATAAGCCATTTCATTAATTCCGCTATCAGTAACGGTTTCATTTAATATTGTTAAATCTGGTGCTGTATAACCATCAACATCAAAGTCATAAGCTAATTCTCTAATTTTTCTTTTTGCTCTTTGTAAAAACAAAGTAGCATTTCCAGCTGGTTGAGCATCAACAGTTGAACTTCCATAAGAAGATTGTTTTTTAATAGTTACATTACTTGGTGTAACGGCTGCATCTGTACCATCTGCGGATACTGTCCATTCCCCACCAGACGTTCCAACAATTAAAGTTCTAACTGCTTTTAAATATCTAATGGCGTTAACTTGATTTGAAGCAATTGTATAAACCATTGCATCATCCGCATTTGTGCCAGTAGTCATATTTTCATAATCACCAGATTTAGAAAAATATAAAGTTTGTGGCTCGTCAGTCGTTCCAGCAAAAACTAATCTTTGTTCAAAGAAAGATACGCAAGATGGATGACCAGTAGTATCTGAAAAAGCTCCTAATTTCCAAGTTGTTACAGCAGACGTATTATCAAAGTTATCTTTAATATCTATTTTAACAACAGTTGCACTCGTATAACTTCTAACTTTTGCATAACCATTTGAAAAATTAATTAATCTTCCAACATCTGTAGAAGCAAAGGTAGAAGCAGATGCCGTTAAGGTTACGTCATCACCACTCGTTGCTCCAGGTGTCATTGTGGTCGCTGTTGTATTTTGAGATAAATAAGGACCATCCGTAAATTCTATTTCATCTAAACTCCAAGAAGTGTGTCCAGTTCTTGAAAGTTTTGATACTTCATGACTGTTATGCGTGATGTATAAAACATCAGCACTTTGAGCAAATTTTAAATCAAACAATTGAGCAGTCGTATAACTTGTAGTTATTTGATAAATTTTATTTGCAATTCCGCCAGAAGAATAAGCAGTATAACTAGATGAATTAATATCCGTTCCATCAACATCTTGTAATTCAAAAGTGTTAGTAGTTTTATCTGCAACTTTAAAAGTCTTGCCATTAACTTGCGTCATTCCAACTACACCAGTTATAATTACAAAGTCTCCATTGGAATATCCATGTGAGCTTGAAGTAACAACCGCTGGATTAGCAGCAGTAATTCCAGTAATAGTTTTATTACCTTCTGTTATTTGACCTTTATCTTTAAAAAATCTTATGTACTGATTTCCAAACTCTAACATATAAGTTTGAGTAGTTGAAAATTCAAAAGGTATTAATCTTGTTTTAGCAGAACTATCTTTGACTTCAGAAATAAATTGAGTACCTACTCTTCTAGTTGATGCTCCTTGAGGATGGACCAACATATTTTCCATAGTTTTACAGCCAGAACTGTATTTTTCAAAATCTGTTCTTCCATCAAGTTTTGCAGAAAATTCTCCTGATACAAAACTACTTAATGCTAATGTTGTTCGTGGCATATTTCTTTTTCCAAATTTCCTCTTGAGTTAAACCTATTTCGTCTGTTTTTTGTTTTGATTTTTCATTAATATCTTTTGGATCAATCACTTCTACTAAAGCGTAACGATATATTTTATTAGAACTTTGCCATTCAAAATGGATTAAATGTCTTGGTTTTAAATATAAAGATATATTTCTTGGATCAAAAGATGCTTTGACCATTATAGTCTAGCATTAGTAAATTCGTTTGCTTCAACTGTATCTAAACTATTTTCTGTAGCATCTATAAATCTTGCTTCTCTTAATCTTTCATCAGCTCTAGTCATATAATTATTAGCTAGTGTTGCATTGTTTGTAATAGCGTAAGCTAAATCAGCTGCAAGTTGATGAGAAATTGCTTCTCTTAAATAAACATCATAATTGTTTGGATCGGTATCTAAAGCAATATAAACTAAATAAACTGTTGTTTCATCGGTTACAATATTTTTACCTTCAATTTTATAATCTAAATCAGAAGCTATACTATCTGTAGTTCCGTTATGAATTTTTAAAACTCGCAAACAGTCGCTTGGTAGAGCATAAGATTTGGCATATTCCATTACAGGATCTGTAGAATTAGCTGCTAATTGAACTCTTTTAATTAAACAGTTCCAATTATGTCCTCTAAATACTCTATTTCTTACTGGCTCATATCTTTGGTTACATAATCTAGCATTTTTTGTATCTTCCGTTAATGCTGAGATTGTAGATGCACCTATAAGATTGAGTGCAGAATTACAAATATTTACTACTGATGCCATTATGTTGTCTCCATTTTGATTTCTTTACATTGAAATCTAATTGCTAATTTTTCATTATTAATTCTATCTTTGTCAAAGTTTGCTAAATGCGAGTATGATTGTTTGTATCCTTCAAGAATACAGTCATGATAATCATTAAATTCTAAAGACACTACTTTTTCAGAATAGCAAGTGGATTGTGCATTAATAAATGAACAAAGATAAAGTATTATTACATATTTCATTAAATTCTTTTTGCATCTTAGGCGAGTTCCACTCTCGCTTTCCTCGCCTAAAATTTTGTTTTACTAGTTTACAACGTAGTGAATGCAGAACGACATATCACCTTCAGTTCCACCAGCAGCAGCCATAGTAGCCGCTATATAGTAGAAACCTCCAGGATCAGCTGACGCTCCAGCCATTTCCCACATTGCTTTTCCAGCAGTGTTGATGTCAGCAGCTTCGTGTCTTACATCTGCAATCGCAGCAGCATCAGCCACCGCACTTGCGAAGTAATCTTCGTCTACTACTGTTCCATCACTTTGATAAATTCCAACATTGAAAGTACAAGAACCACCAAATGTGTCAGATCCCACCCAAATTTGTGGAACTACTGCATTACTTGGTATTGGTGCAAGCATAACAATATCGTTATCGTCACTGTCTCCAGCTGCAACAACTATCGTACCTTGAGCTACACGAAGAACTCCGTGTAAAAGTGCCGAGTTGTTCATAACTGGAGGCGTAGCTTCAAAATTTGCTACTAAATCAGAGTTTTTAGTACCCATATTATTATATCTCCTTAGTTATTACTCGTTACAAGGTATTTGAACAACTTTTTCTTCTTCCATACGAGTAGCTCCAATATCCATTGCATAGTAAACTTGCGTTGAATATGATTTGTCAGCTCTCTCAGAAATTTTAGCCGATACATCTTTTCCGATAGCTAGTTTGATTGCATCTTCAGTAAAAGCAAAAACTAATCTGTCAGTTGTGTATGTAGCGTCTTTGTTCAATCTTGTTGACATTATGAAATTAAATCCAAGAAAACTATCAATTGAACCCATAGCTAAAGCTTTAACTGTATTAAAGTCAGAGCTAGTAACTTCAGTAGTTGCTAGTAAGTCTTGAACTTGTTTTGGACCGCAAACTAAGTATCTCTTCAAAGAAGGATCTACATCGTTGTTATCCAAAATGTATTTAGCCGATCTAAGTTTTGCAATAGTTAAACCATCTGATTGGTCACTTGTTGCAGTCTTTTGACCGCTAGGTAGAGCAGTAGAAGTTCCACCAGCAACACCTGTATCAGCAGAAGCATTCATAGCCGTGATGATAACATCATCTATCGATCTATTCATTGCAGCCGCAGCAGCTTTTGCGTAAGTAGAAGTTGGATCTATTAATGCTCTAACTTTGTCAGCGTCATCAACTAGATCTCCCCACTCATAAGTGGACAAAGATACTCTACGTCTTGAATGTGGTGTATCAATTTGAGGTGTATCGCCATGTCTGCTAGTTCTTAATTGAGCAGCAGTAACTCCGATTTGATCGAAGAATGCGTTTTTTCCTCTAACACTTTCCACATCAACAGCAGATCGTAACTTTGATCCTGTTTGTTGTGCCAGCATCGACACATTAGCCGAATACTGTTCAACAAAACTTGTAGTAATATTTACACTCATAAATAATACTCCTTATTGTTAATTGTTAATGTTAAGTATTTCGGTTGGTTATCCTTACGGACCGTCCTCTATTTAACATCTAGTCGATGCTAGTCTTTTCCTAATGTCAACAAAGGTCTTGCGATTGTCTTTGTATTTTATTTATCTAATTGCTTAGACAAATTCTATTCAACATTTTCTTCGTTATTCTTTTTACGAATTAATGCTGCAACTTCTTCAACAGCGTCAGCGTGTCCTGGATTTCTTTTATCCCAGTAAGCTGAACCTGGTTGTTGTAAAGCTGCTATTTGTTTATTAATTTCTGGTACAGTTAAATAAGGAACTTGATCTCCTTTAACCATAGTATCTTCAGATAATTTATTTGCTAAAGAAACAAAAGCTTTTATTACTTGCGGATTGTCTCCTAAACGAGATCCGTCTTGTAAGATAGTATTATTAATAAAATCTTTACCAAGTGTAGAATGAGCTAAGTTTTTAGCAGATTGTATTTGTCTATCAAAAGTAGCACCATATTCTTTTCTCAATTCTTTAACACTTTCTTCTTGTGCTATTTTCATTTGAGCTTGTTGTTCATCACTACCTTTATTAATAACATCGTTATAATATTTCATAATACCATTTGCTTGATGAGGTAATAGACCAAGCTTAACAGCTTCTTCGCTGAAGTTTTTTAAAGTATCTTCGTCTATTTTATGCTCTTCAGGTAAATCATATTTATAACCATCTGCATTATCTGGTGTTCCTAATTTCTTATATACATCCTTCCAATCTTCATCAGTTGCATATTTATTTGGAACATTTATTTTTTCACTACCTACAAGTTTTTGACTATGTAAGTATGACTTTACGAAATCATCCATATTGGAAAAATTCTGTAAAGATTTTTCTTCTTTATAAGCCTCTGGAATTAATGTTTTAAAATCAATTTCTTTTGGCTGTTCTGTTGTTGTATCCGATGTCAGCGTTGTAGTTGTCTGCACATCAGGTTGAACTGGTTGCTGTTCTGTAGCAACCGCTTCAGTTGTCTGATCCATTGAGATTACTCCTCTAGGTTTTTATTGATCATGCTTTTTATAAAAATCAACACACTTCGTTGACCTTCTAAAAAAGCTGTTTCATGGCTGTTGTCTTTGGCATGAGTGGTCACAAACTCATGACATCGTTTTTCTAAATCCTCGATAACTTTTTTTCCATCATCGGAACTAAAAACAATTTTGTAATTTTTTATTAAGCTTAATAAAGCTTTATTGCTGTCTGTTGGCTTCATCTAATGTTTGAACTGCTGGTGCAATATTTTTAGCTACTTGGCTTTCTTGCACGGCATTCATCATGTCCATTTGTTGTTGTTGCGCTGCTTGTTTCTCTTCTGTAATTTGCTGAACTTCAGCATCTGATCTAATTACTTTAGCTGGTATTCCAAGAATTTTTATAATTTCTTTAACTAAACCTTGAGGATCAATATAATCAGTTACTGGTGCTACTTGACTAATTTGACCAAATATTTCTAATCCTCTAATAATAGAACTTAATTCTTGACCTTTTTGAGCTAAAGCCATTGGTGATACATATTCAACATCAATTTCTTGGTCTTGTAAAATTTCTGGTGCTGGAGGAAATAAATTATTTCTAAGCATAATGTTAAATACTCTAACAACAGTTGGATTTAATAATTCTACTTGTAGCCTTCCTAATGTTGGACCAAGTATTCTCATTTTTTCTTCTGCACGCTGAGCAACTTCTGTTGCGGTCATATTTCTATTTTCTGTAACTAATAACTGATCAACATGGAAAGTTTGAGAAATAGCTTTTCTTCTTTGCTCTTCCATATTTAAACCTAATGGATTATTTGCTCCAATATTTAAAGCTTCTATTCTGTCTCTTGAACCAGCTCTATAATAATTTAATGAACCAGGTGCAGTTCTGATTGGCAACATCATGGCATCATCAGGAACTAGAAGCGGTGGATCCACTTGTTTCTGTGCCGCCTTTAGTCCTACTTCTACCATTTTATTTAGAACTTTTACGTCTGGCAAAGAGTTCATTCCAGGCGATCTGCCATAGATTTCGTTTGACGCTTTTAAAAAACGTGGAACGACATAAGGAAATTCTCTAAAGCCACCGATAGAAATAATTTTTCCACTATCCATCTCCATATAAACAGAAATGAATGGCATATTCATTTTATCCTCTTTTTTAGGATTATAAATATCTCTTGGTTTTACAACATGACAAAATTCTACTTCATCAAATGGAGAGTGTTTAACAATATTTTGAATTTCTCTACTTACGTTTTCAATACCAAATTTTTCAACAGCTGCTTTTGCTGTAAGTTTAAATCTTCTATATATACAGTCAACTAAACCTCTAGCATTTTCTGAAATATAAATTTCTTTAATATGTCTAGCAGAGAAACGAACTATTGAAGTTTCGTCTTCTTCAATAAACATTCCAGCTGTACCAAAAGCGCAAAGATCATGGTAAGTCTCAAAAATTTCTTGCTGAAAGTTTGATCTTTGAAATGCTATATACATTTTATCAGTTACATTTTCTAACCATTCTTTAGCTTCATCATTTTCATTCATTAATGTTTCTTTAAACCGTAAAGAAAACCAACGATTAGCAGAGGATGTAAGCATTCCATGCAATGAACTTGCTAATAATTCTAAAGAATGAATAGCTGTAGCATCAAATACTTCTAAATGCCTTTTATCACCTTTAACTTTATGGTCTATAATATCTGATTTTCTTGGGATTATTAAATCAGCTACTTCTTGCCAATGAGTTTCCCAATTGGATCTTCTGTCCATTAACCTAGATAAGTTATTTTTTAACTCAGCAGTTAAAGCTTTGTTATTATTTTCTATCATTTTCTCTTTTTTCTTTTAGATTTTTTCCATCCACGCTTCATAGCAGCATAAGATTTTTTGCTTATTGTAGATTTAGATTTTGGTCTTGATGTACCTAATCTTTTTCTTCTATTTATATTTCTAACTAATGACATTAGCTTAATAATGCTTTTGTGCTTAAATATAAATCCTCATCTTCCACGCCAAGCTTAGTACCACTTCTGCCTTTTCTTTTAATATTTGCAAATCTAATAGCATCTATTTCAGCTTTAGTAGGACCACTTGGTGCTTGCTCTACAGCTCTTCTTTGTATTGGTTGTTTCTTTTTCTTTTGAACATATTTTCTAAAAAACCCACCCATAATTTAACCTCCTTATCCGATTAATGATTTTTCTGACAATTCTTCGTCAGTGATTTCGCCTAAACCTTGTGCAGTATTTAGTATTGTTGATTGCCTTCCTTTTCTTCCTCTAACTCTTCTTCTCTCATCTTCTTCAGCCTGAGCTTTTCTAGCTTCATCTTCATAATTAGGAACATCTTTAACCTCTGGTAAAGTAATTTGAGGTAAGGATGGCATCTTAGGCATGAATAGTTTAGCAATAAATGACATAGTTATATTATCCTGTAACTTCCATCAGCAACAAGCTGACGATGTTTATTTGTTAATTGTTCTTCTTGTATTCCAGTAGCCAAACAACGTAGTGCATCCATCGGATGCGAACTAAAGTCGTGAACTGGTTTTATTTTATAAACTCTTTCCTTATCATTGTACTTTCTATGATAATGTCTAAGAGCTATTAGTAACTTAGAGCAGTTATCACTGTCTATTTTACATCTTGGTAAAATCATTTTAACAGCGTGAATACCATCTTCTAAAGGTATTCGTGGACTAACTCTAAATCTAATTCCGTAATTATTAGCAACTTCTCTTCTAGTATAACCACTTGAAAAGTCTGTTTGTTCAACGTCATGTGGTGCATAATGTTGACCATAAATATATTGTTTTTCTTTTAATAGTTCAGCATAGTGAGGCAAGGCTTCTTTTTCATTCTCATAATAATCAATAATATGAATATTGTGATTTATCTGTTGAAAGAAGATAATCGAACAAGCGTCTGTATAACCTAAATCCCAAGCAGTATGAACTAAATGTGCTGGATCATAAGGAACACCACCTATCCTTTTATTATCATCAAGCTCATCAACTAAATCTCCATAAATAGAACCTTGAATATTACCAACAAAGGAGCATTCAAATTCCTGTTGAAACTTAGCATCACCCATTACAGCAAGTGCTGCATCCAATTCTTCTTGATCTACTATGTTTGTTTCAGAAGCTTTAGCCTTATATGAATACCATTTATCATCGGATTGAGATTTTAAATAATAATCATAAAAAATATTATTCATTCCTTTTGGTGTACCAATTAGGAACATTTTTCCTTTTCGATCCGAAAGAGCTGGTGTTACAACTTCGTCAATTAATCCTTGCGATACTTGAGCAACCTCGTCAATTGCCACCATATCTAAATAAATTCCTCTAATGCTGTCAAAATTTTCACTCGACAACAAAGTTATTCTAGCTCC
>VTLG01004119.1_pt1 | contig 36749 bp, 52 predicted proteins | sample 4694571 | NCBI WGS metagenome assembly VTLG01 (sample SAMN12604809, study PRJNA352737) | marine metagenome | biome: ENVO:00000447; feature: ENVO:00000209|ENVO:00000569|ENVO:01000036; material: ENVO:00002151; isolation source: viral sequences binned using virsorter ...
GGTCATCGGGTCAGCGGTAATCACCGTGTCACCTACGAAAGTACCGTCCATAGTTGAGACGGAAGTCATCGGGTCGGCAGATACCGTCTGTCCCTGGACGACCGTGCCGTCCATTGTCGATACGCTGGTCATAGCACCAGCGGAGATAAGCGCGCCTTCGACAAACGTACCATCCATCGTAGAAACGCTAGTCATTGCGCTAGCGGATATTGTGTGTCCCCGCACAAACGTACCGTCCATCGTCGATACGCTAGTCATCGGATCAGCGGTAACTGTGTGAGATTGGACAAATGCTCCGTCCATCGTGGACACGGAAGTCATCGGAGATGCAGTAACTGTATGGCTCTCTACGAATGTTCCGTCCATCGTTGACACGCTAGTCATCGGGTCGGCAGAAACAGCCGCGCCTTCGACAAACGTGCCATCCATCGTCGAGACCGATGTCATTGGGTCAGCAGTGATAACTACATCGGAGCTCACATACTGAAACGCCCCCATTGACCAGGAAGAATCGCTAGAACGATCTCGCCCTGTTATGTCTATATTTACACCGCCGGTTGTACCCAAGTCCACTCCGGCTCCAATAGGCGATGAATCATCAGCCAACGCAAACTCGGGTGGCGAAGCATCATAATCTTCAAAAACAGCGGTGGTTAGACTGGTTAAATCATTTGAGCCGCCGGTTGCTGTTGAAAAGTCGGAGCCGTTGTAATCAGAGTCAGAGGTGTAGTTAAGAGCAAACGCCTCAGCCCCAGTGGATGAGGTCATAATGGCTAAACAGTTTTTAACTTCCATGGCCGTACTGGCGGTGTCACAAGCAAAACTATACGCATTTTTGCTACCCGACCCCGTGCGAATCAGATAGGTCGTGTTGTTCCACACTTTCAGAGGGTAACTACCAGAGATCAGTACAGCTTTAACTCGGTCGTCGTTGTCGTCGATATCGTAAATTAAGTTGTTGTGGCAATATCGTGTATCGCTAGAACTGTTTCCGTCATCAAAGAAAATGGCTATTGGAAACGAACCAGTTAAATTGTGAATAATGTTTTGGCTGAAGATGATGTCAGTGTAGGCACTGGTGCTAACCGTAACAGCACGGTTGTTTACTGAGTTATTCCCCATGTGATATTCGAGAAAGCTGATCGTTGTGTTCTGCCGACTAATAACCGAGGTAGATTGCGTAGCCGAGTTGTACACATTGACAACGCCTGATCCTGCTGTTCCATCGTGCCGTTGTCCGGCTGGCGCGGTTAGCTTTACGGAGTCGAGGCCGACAGTACCACCGCCGTTAATCGTGAACGCTTCGTTAAAGTTGGAATCTTTATAGCACTCGCCGATTGCATCGTCGCCGCTCGAATAGATCGCTGTGTTATCTAAATCTAATTCCCACGCAGTAATGGTTGAGTACGTTCGCTTAAATGTTCCGGTGGCCTGCGAGTAACTCGAATTCAAAATTGAACAGGGAGATTCTTCACTTCCGTAGCCAGAGGATTCGGATACAAACTTTAGCGTCAGAGTTGCGCTAGATATATCAGTCACAAGGTAAGTGTAAGTAGCAAAGGTAGTCACCTCGTCCTGGAAACTCACGCTGTCGCCTATGCTTACGCCAGACGGAGCCGAAGGAAAAGTAACGCTGTAGGGTGAGCTAGAGCCAGAGCACGAACTAGGGGTCGCTGTAGTGATGCTACTATCGGAACCAATACTCGTAATTACATCTGCCATTATTCTTCCTTATCCGACACCAACGCATCAACGTGAGGAACATCATCGGAGGTACGGACATCCGTCATTTGAGTGCGAGCTACATTAGCTTCGATTCCAAGCGTTTCTGTTAAATCCCAGTAAGGAACATTAAATCGTCGTCGAGCTAAAACAACATGCTTTTCGTCTTCGCCGTCTGGAATGATTTCAATTGATGGTGCGCGAAATTCATCAACCGTAGGGTCGCTTAAAAGTACATCTACGGTTCCAGATTCAGTGACGGCTTTCCCGGTCATCGAAATCGGCAAAAACAATCGCTTTTCGAGATCGCTTAGAGGCCATGTGCTGTAGTCTTCACGCTCATGGTCGGTACACGATTCTAATTCGTCCCAGACTGCGTCACCGGTGACCTCCGGCAGTCTCTCGCCGTACCAATGACTCAGTTCACTATCTCCGAAAAGCATATGCTCAGGATTGCGTAAACGCTGTGCAATGAAGTTAGAGAAATCGCCTTCCAACTCAATTGTCTCTTCGGTTAGCAAATTCTCTTGAATAACAGAGGGGCTTGGGTGATTGCGTAAACCGCTCACATAGTAATATTTAAACTTATGTGTAACAGAGAGAATTCTATCTAAAGCTGTTCCAGGCACACGCAGTCCGCTCACTGCGTCCAGCGGAAACCGCCGAACGCTTGTGAGGGTTTGTGCATGGGCAAGACGAATTCGATTGAGGCTAAAAGCTTCAACGATATCCCCGTCTTGATAACCATTCGCAGCCTTCGTTGCGAGTATGGCTTCCATGTTTAGCTTTCGTTGATCTGGAACTCTACGTCATTAACTTTGAATGTACCGCCGCTAGTGCCGGTTTTAGCTCCACCAAGATCAATGAATCCCAGAACATTGTCTGAGCCTGTTCCATCCGTTATGACGAGGAATGTAACACCTGTTCCACTTGCTGGGAACGTGCCGCTAAGGCTCCATGAAAAGTGATCGTCAGCAATCTCAGCCTTTGCCCCAATAGATGAATCTACTTCGGTAACAGTCACGTTAGAGGCAGAGAAACTAACACCCCCGGTGGTATACCCCGAACCAGAGGGACATTCTGATAATTCTGAAAAAGTATTGATTGCCTTGGTAACGCTTGCATCTGTTACAAGCTTCCCGTTATAAGTGGACGGGACAGTTTCATTGTTAAAAGCGTATTCAAGAAGTAGCTTCCTACCTCGATCTGTCATTCCTGTTGCCATCTAAGGGCTCCTTTATAAACTAGATTGGTCGACTGACCAGAATTGTATTTTGTTAACTGAGAGTATTTCGAATTCATTGAGGCTATCGGGGCCGTCAAGGTCTACATAAGCAATCACGTTGTCGGCTGTTGAGCCGTCTGTGATCACCGCAAACGTATAGCCCGTTCCAGATGATGGGATAGGGCCGGTTGCAGTCCATAAGATCGTGTCGTCAGCGACTACCGCCATTGCGTGAATGTCGCCGTTATATTGCGTGAACGTGATGTCGTCTTTGTCAAAAGATGTACCGCCAAGTGAATAGCCTCCTCCCGCTGGTATCTCGTTTAACTCCGAAAACAAATCAACGGTCGGAGCAATGCTAGAGTCGGTGACAAGCTTCACTTTAAAGCTGGTCGGAACGGTTTCTTCGCCAAAGGCAAATTTCAGCAGCATAAGCTGTCCTCGATTTGTCATCCCTGTTGTCATATTGTGCGTCCCAAAAAAAAACGGATCGGGCTGATTGGCACAAGCTCGATCCGTTCTACGGAATAATGTTCGTCGTTAAACGACTCTCATGGTTCTACGGTATTATCTTTTTTCGTGCAAGCAGTTTTACGGCGTATGAAAATTGCGATCTCCTCCGGGGCCTCGACACTGACGTGGGTAGTAGTCTTGGTGACCTTTTCGACTTCTAAAAACCCCGAGCCAATCACCAAACGATCTCCTCGTTTTAATCGCAACTTAAGAGCCATGGTTAAACATCTGCGCAATTAAGGGTGTTAACGACTTACGGTCGTATCCGTAAATTACGTCTGGTAATATTTCGTGATACAAGTCAACTAATCGCTGGTAATCAACACACTTAAAATCGTTCATCCATTTAGCTCGCGAAATCTCTGGCTTAGGTAAACGAATTGAAATGCCTAGAACCTGTTTAAGGTCGGCAGCATAACTTTCTAAGTGAATCATACCGGTAACGTCCATCCCTTGAACCCACCGAGAGATATTCCAGTGGTATCGCCACCACAACGATTTCCGATGGTCTAAAAACTCGATTAAAGTTATCGGTTTTTTTTGATTGCTAATTAGGTAACGATTGTATTCATCAAACAATCCTAATAGCCGAGTGTATGGATTCCTGACGACCAATACCTGCCGATACGATTTGAATTCGTGCGGGATCGTGGTTCCATACCGATTCTGATAACCATGAGGGTCGATAGACATACACCAAAACGTATTAGGACGTTTGCATAGGGCGGTGTGTAACGCGAAGCTGGCGGTGCGTGGAGGCGTTAAAAGGATGGTTTCAAGATCATTTAGAATTATCATTGAGTACCTCCTGCGGTCGTAAAGCGCTATTCCATAAATCAATACTGCGATCAATCGATGTATCCGGAGGGCCGTCTGCGTCACATTGCATGCAATGAACCCAACAGAGCTCGCTATTCTCTAAAACCTCGATTGCGTCACATTTACAAAACGGGCAAATCTTTAGTGCGCTCATTTGTGAGAATCCATTCCCCGATGAACTGTGTAACCTGCGGTACTACCGCGTTTCCTAATGCCTTTATTCGTTTAGCTCTGTCCACCCCTGCGGAAAGCCCATCAACCACTCGACCCACTTCGGGTTCAATTTCCCAGTAATGTTGTCGGCCTCCTGGGCTTTCGCACACAGGTAATGACGGTCTAACATATGGCGGTAAGATTTGCTCCCCAACGGTCCGCAATCCTTGTACTCGCTCGCTCTCGGAGTCGGCCACATCTTTACAACCTGTTCCAGCCCCTTCTGAACTAATCGTCCCGTTTGCTTGTCGTAAAACCTCTGGTTGGGGTGTTCCGGAGGATTCCCGTTCTTGTCTACCACTTCGATGTTCTTCCAGCCTGGCGGGTTCGCTGAGGGTGTCGGCCAAAATTCTTTGGTTACTACTTGCTCCGATAGACTCCCTGGAACGTCTTTCCTGCCGATTGACCTCCGATAGGCCGCTCGTTTTTCCCGACGATCTGACGAAGGGTAAATTTCTGTTGCTGTTGGGGTAAGCCAGTATAAAAATCCTGTCTCTGATGTGGGGCGCGCCGGCAACGGTGGCAGCCGATAGGCAATGCCACTCCGCGTCATACCCGATCTCGGCCAACTCTCGGAGTACGTCTCCCGCCCCCCGAACAAGGAGTGCTGATACGTTTTCCAACAATATGTATCGAGGTCTGAGTCGATCTGCAATTCGCACAACTTCGTAAAAGAGGCCACTACGTTCTCCTTCCAATCCTTCGGCTCTGCCGGCAACGCTAATATCCTGACAGGGGAAACCGGCCGTAATCATATCTACAGTCCAATCGCCGTCTGCTGGAGGAAATGTACATACGTCATCCCATCGTGTTACATCCGGCCAATTCTTTTCTAATACTCGTCGAGAGAAGTCATTGATTTCAACCTGCCACACAACCTCGAAGCCTCCGGTCATTTCCAGACCTAGCCCGAGTCCACCAATTCCTGCAAATAGCTCGCCGACTGTTATCAATTCGCCGACCCCATGATTACTGACCTATCGCCACGAGCTGCACAGTGTTTGTAAGAGTCACGCAACACCTTTAGCGGTTTAATTTCGTACTGGGGAAACACTGCCGTGTCGAGAATCAAGGTGATTTTGATTGCCGACGAAATATCGATTAACTCATGAACAATTGTGTCTTCGCCTTCGTCTTCGTAACTGTTAACAAAAAGATCATGTCCCCAAAAACTATGTATGTCGACGTATTCATAATGGTTTTGAAAACGTACTTCGGCTCTAGTAGGCCACTTGACTAATTTCCCCCCCATTACGTCATCAAAATTTTCATCCATGATGTCTGCGACGAGTCTGTAAAAAGAATTAACTAATGTCATCGAATTTGTACTTTCCCCAAAAGTATTGCCGTCAAAACAAACGCTACCATCGCAACGTCCGATGGTAGTTGTACATGTAAAAAAATTGCCACCAATCCCGTTTCGCTGCGTGTTATTTCTTCCACCAAAAAAATACATGTTTCCAAAACTGAATCCGGCCGACCTCTATAAACCCATCCGATTCAAGAACGGGCTTAAGCGGACACACAGCGTCGATTGTGTTTGTGCGAATCATCGCTCGTTCACGAGTCCCGGGCTTTGTAAAAAACGCTTTCATTTCGATTCCTTCCAATACAGCGGTGATTGATGAGCATGTAAGCAGTCACCGGCTTCTCTGTCGATCTCGTTTACAACGCGAAAAACTCCTGTCCAACGATTCTTAACGAGGTATTGACGTAGCTTTTTAGCTATTCCCCATCGAGTCATGCTGTTCAGGCATTGCCGAACGTAGGTGCGACTAACGTCAACATGTTTTGCAATGTCGTCAATGTCTTGAGGCTCGGATGTAAGTAACTTTTCAAGTGTTTTAATAATCGCGGCTTCGCGTCTAACAGAACTCACTATGCATTCCTCCGATTGAATTCAGCAATTAACAGCGCGTCAGCCAATGCGTGCGTCATCTTGATATGAGGAAATAGCTCCTGAGCCTTTTCGTAATGGCAACGCTTCTTTTCCGTTTTTGTGAATTCACGTTTGCCGGTTGTTTCTTTTAGTTGGTTTGTTAAAAGGCCAAATTCTCGTTGCCAAGTCTGCGGAGTGACCGTTTCGAAAGCGATGTAATTCGAGTGCAGAAACGTAAGTAACATTCCGAAGTTCTTACCAAACTCGAACATCGAACGAACGCCATTGCCTGGCATTGCGTGAACCTCTTCAATCAAACAAAACGAATTCGAGTATTCGCTTATCTGCTCAAACAGATCACGGTTGTCGCCGAGTGTTTCTCGAATTTTGTAAGCAACAGCAACATCGTCGCGTATAACAGCAACGCCGCCTTTCTTCCCAGGATCGATACCGATGAAAGTTCTCATTTAGCTTGCTTCTCAACTTCCTCCAGCCGCCGCTTGAGGGCTTCACACTCGTCACTAGTGCCATTGCCGGCTTTGCGATGCTCTTGAATCATTTGATGAAGAGCAGATGCTTCTGCGCGGGTTTGACGTTGTTCAGGTGTTTCACGTTTCTTTATCGGCGGTGGTTTATAGTCCTTGCCCCATTGGCCGAACCCCTCGTTGATTTGTAGTACCATGTCCGTTCCAAGAAACCATTTCACGTTTGCTTTGTGCGAGCCGTCTAAGCGAGCCGGCAACGGTAACTTTTCTATTGCCGACAGAGCCTGCTCCAACCATGTCGGGTCGGCATCAATGTAATCCTGTATGATTTTCTTTCGAGTCTCGGAAAGCTTGTTGCAAGAACTCATGTGAGGCCATTGCGTCTTAGCTCTTTCATTCCAAGCATTTTTAAAAATAAAAAAAGGATCTTGGTTAGGTTGGTTAGGTTGGTTAGGTAGGTTAATCGAGACAGACGCGGAATCGTCCGGACAATCGCGGACAGATTCGGACAAAACCGGACTATCCGTGACAGACTTGGATTTTGCACGACTGCGTTTTTTACGCAGATTGTCTTTGACGTAGTTCGGTGCATGCTCTTCCCAGTCGTGAATAATCAGCCGGTGGTCGGGATCATTGTCAAGAAACCCGCAGGTCAAGAGAGCGTCAATTAAGCGATCAGCATCGTCTAAGCCTTTGTCTACGTCACCATCCACCCACCCCATCGCTAACGCAATTTGAAGGTTTGAGTATTTGCCGATGTTGCCTTCCTTGGCAGAGGATTGAGCAAACTGAAACAGGCATTCAAGAATACCGATTGCCTCATACTTTCGAAGTCCAAGTGCTTTTACTAACGCTTCAGTTTTCAGATGACCCATGCAACAGTTTTTCATGCTTCAGCCTCCACAACTTCTGCCGGCTGTTCAGCTTCCTCAGCTGACAGAGACGTTATGAACTCATGCTGCAGTGTTCCCATGGATGCGTTAGGGATATGCCCATCGTCGCTTAGTGCGTCCGACAGGTCTGTCGACATCGGAATCGAGCCGGAATTAAAAAGCTTCTTAATGACTGTTTTTAAGGCCATCTGTTCGAAGCTTGTATTCCAAGGAGAGTCTTTGCGATTTGCCCCCCGAGCGTGCTTATGTTTGTGTTCTTCTAATTCAGAGCGATCCATGACGGCACGAACCTTTTCGCCGTTATTTAATGTGACGATCACATAGGCTTGCGTAATAGGCGAGCTTGCGCGATCCATACCAGTAGCCGGAGCATGCTCGATGCTCTCGTTATCCCCCATTTGGTAGCTAAAGGCATCCCCTTCTCGCGCAACGCTCGCCGTTACTTTAGCGATCTCCCCAGATCGTCGTGCTAAAGCAATCAGCCCCTTGTAACCTATAAACAGTTTGACCTGACCGCCGATTGGAACCATGTAGGCTTCGCCCATAATTCCGTCCGGCCGTAGGCCAAGGTTCAGCACTTGGTAGATAGCTCCCCAGAAACTGGAATGATCACTATTAAGGAGCTCGATGTTGTTTCGAACCACATTCATAATGATGTGCATCGCTTTATCTGGTTCTACATGCTTTGGAAGCATGTGCATCCATTTGTGCTTAGTAGCCAAAAGCGTGCTTTCAGTTTTTTGAAGTGCTTCAGTCATTGTTAAGTTTTGATTTTTGTTCACGTTCATATGCCCCCTGACAACAATTTAAAACCCAGTTGAGTTGTTCTTCGAAATGCTTTGCTGATCTGTAAAACCGCGTACGAAAACGAGTCCAGTCTGCCAACCGCACTCCGTCAATCATTCCGAAATGCCGGCCGTCGACGTAATGCATTCCGTCTCTGGCCGGGTCTTCTTCAATCGCTTTGCCCTCCAGCAGACGGTCTATTTCGTCCTTGGTCATGCAAGAACGCGCGCTGTCGGTCAAATCGTTTTCGTACGTTCCATGTAGTTTCAGCAGGTTGAGCATTTTTATGTTCCATCAAGCAACCGATACACATCTCGGTTTTTACTTTCGCGCCGCACCGGCCACACCGCCAAACGGGTTTTGGAGCAAAAGCTCCTGTTGGTCTGTTTCGCATCAACTCGGCCAATCGTAATCGTCTATTAATGTTTTGAGCATTTCAGCGTATTGCTGAATCTTGCATAAATCCTGGAGAGCCTGTCCCTTGCGATCAAAACGGCTAAGGTATTTGTGGATGTTAAATCGTGCCGCCGAGATTCCTGCTTCGCGTCCATACATAGCAACATAGGCATCCCAGCTTTCCAGCAATCCTTCGCCGTGGCAGTAGTGATCCGGTGACTTAATCGGATCACTCTTCGGAGTCTTCTTCTTGTTCTTCTTGCTCAACGTCCTGAACCTCTTGTTCGTCTTCTTCTTCAACTGCAATTGGCGTTTCTGTCACGACAGAGTTGTCGCGAATCAGCAACACATGTTTTCCATTGCGTTTGAAAATCGTTTTTAATCCGTCATAGCTTTCTGCTGCGTCTAAAGCTTCTTGCTGAGTGTCAAATTCGATTTCTTGGCTCATCGCGGTTTCCTTATGGCTAAAGCACTAGGTGTGTACAACGTGGCCGCCTTGCGACCGTTGGATTGTTTCTTCATGTCGCCCTTTACGACTAATCCCCTTTCGACAAGTTTCGAGACTCGTCGTTGGATTGTGCATCGCTCCAAATCTTTTAGCTCTTCGATTTCGCGAGCAGTTAATCCTGGGTGATTCATAATCAGCGAGTAAGCAAGCTGTTCAGCCTTTGCTAGATTGCCGCTTGTTACCATGTCCCGTGCGGCCTCTTTAGATGACTCGGGGTCATTACGCCGACTTAGCTCTTTCCATTCGAATAAGGTTTCCATACCTTGCTCCTTAGCTAGCTAGTTAGTTGTTGCATCCGTTCGGTCGGTGATAGCTTTGTCGCTTCCGCTGGGTAAGCAACGGTAGCCTGGCTTGTCGTCGCCCCCTCGTTGAGAATGCGTTCGATTTCTTCGGCAGGGATTAACCAGTAAGCTCCGACCAGCTTCGTCCCTTTGATCACGCCTTCACGCAGATAGCGATATACCGTATTCTTGTGCAGTCTCAGAAGCTCCGCTGTTTCAGCAGGCGTTTTGAATTCTCGATTCACTTGATTCATATAACCGATCCGTCAGTTGTTACGATTAGTCACGATTAGTGACAATTGTTTACAAATGTTTAACCGGTTTTTACCAGCGGTCACCGGCGGGTACAAGCTTTTTTATTTATTTTTATTACCGCTTACCCCGTCGACGTATCAATTGGTTTTGATACCATAGTGGTGATTAGTGACGATTAGTAGCAATTGTTTACTACGTTCACTACTAAAAGGGGGGTGCATGGGATGCCACAAAAAAAGACAGAAGAATTTACTGCCGAGTCACTTGCGAAAGCCGCCGATGGATTGATGGCCGTTGCAAATCAACTAAGAGCAGTCTCGGAAGGGATGGAGGAAAGAAAGATCGAAACTCTCGATCTCGCATTCGCCCTGAACTTTCGCGAGGGGTCACGAAGAGTCTCGGTATTTGTTGGGGCGGCTCATCAGAAGCTGGCCGAAGAATCCATTGAGCTTGAATGACAAAGGAACGCGGGTTGGGCAACTTTTAGCTCTACCAAAATCCTACCAATAATTACCAAAACGGTTGTTGCAGATGTTGGAAACTGTTGTATATTAGTGTTTCCAGTAACTAATCGTAACAACACGGAGTTACTGAGAAGATCAGCGTTTAACGCTTGTTTTCTCGAAGAATGAATCTATCGCGGGGTGGAGCAGCCCGGTAGCTCGCGAGGCTCATAACCTCGCGAAGTAGATTCTCTTAAGCTCCGTTCTAAGAGCAAATAACACTGCTATCACAGTGTTTCCAACGTGGGTTGGATTCTTTAGGCTCAAAGACTTTTTGGTAAAAATCGGCAAATTTACCAAAACAGATCCCTGCTATCGGTGGTCACCGGCCGATAACAGCCTATAATGAGCTTTTAACAAAAAGGATATGGTGCAATGAAAAGCGAACGAAAATGGTACGGCGGTCACGAACTCAAAATCAAAGTACACAAGAGCAGTGGCCGACCGCGTGTCAGCGTAAAGTACATAGACACTTCTAAAGACTGCGGCTACATTTGGAAAGATGAGTATCTCAAAGGCGAACCGTTCACAATCGCCTGCTACAAGTCCTTCAGTGAACTCAAAGAAAAACTCGGAGCTACCGACCCTGCCGACAGATTCATTGAAGAGCCTAAAACCGCCAACGGTAGACCATCTGATTTCACAGCTACTGTAGCGGACGTGTTCGAAGGCTACTTTAATCTCAAGGCTCTCCAGCGGGATTACCAAAAAGAACTGCACAAGACCTACGACAAGCGAAAGCGAAGCTACTTCTCAGTCCTAATCCGCACCGGCCGGCTACTTCTACCCTACGCCGAGATGCGGGCAGACGAATTCACCTCGCCTGTTTTAGCCAAAATGCGAGAGTATATGATCCAGATGAATCTCGGATCGCGTAAGTACATCAATGAGCGCGTCAACAAAATCAAAGAGATATTCAAATACGCACGTTCCAAGAACATGCTCTCACTCGAAACATTCGGCGACCTCGCCAGCCTGCCTCCGCTAACCAATGAAGACCAGCACGTCCCAGGAACGAAGGACGTTCACGTTCCAAGTTTCGAGGACGTGGAAGCGGTCATCGATGCCGGCTGTCCCATGTACCGAACGATCCTAATCCTCGCATCGACAACCGCGATTCGTAGCCAGAACGTCTGCAACATCCGCTGGGATGAAATTGACACCTCTCGCGAAAAGTCTGACGGCGTGTGGATTTACAATCCTCCCGTTCACAAAACGGACGAAGTGATGGATTTGTCAGTCGTCATTGGACAACGAGCCATCACCGCTCTTAAGAACTACCGAGACATGGCTCCCGCGACAGAGAGCGGTTACATCTTTAGCAATCGAGTCGTCAAGGCATTTGAAAACATGCATTTGCCGTCTGAGCCAATTAACGCTGACGTACTCAAGCTGATAAAGCTACTTGATAAAGGAATTACCCGTAGCGATGAGCTATCCGGCCAATTAACCGATCTTCGCGCTTCACTGCGCAGGCTTCGCAATCTGGGCTGGAAGATCGAAGGCAAACGCATGCGATACCGTAGTGAAAACGACTGGCGAGTCGCCGGCGAGTATCGTGAGTACACCGTCACCAAGCGTACAGACCTACTGCCAGCCGACAGTGACTGGAAGACTGAGTACGAACTTCTTAGTGATTCGGTGCTAAACGACCATATCACAAACAAGAACTACAACAAGGCACTCACTAAACTTTGCGATACTGCCGGCGTGAAACGCTTCACCGCTCATAAGCTTCGACACTTCTACACCGAGCAGCTATGCCTGAAGCACTCGAAAGAAGGTGCAAAAGCGGTCGTTGGTCACCTCACAGAACGTATGACCGAACACTACAGCCGCCGCCGACAGGATTTAAATTTAGCGATTGAAGTGCAAAAATCCATGGGTTAACATGGTCGTGTGACCTAACGTGTCACCCCAACGCTACAAGCTATGGTGTTTGTAGCGTAATTGATGATTACTCCTTCGGAATGTAGGCGGTAATATCGAAAGGGAAAGGCGGGAACTATGAAACAATTGGAAATGAGCGTCACTGAGCCAAGCGGCCAGACGACAACGATTAAATTTGAAACGATAGAAGAACTGCTGACTGAACTAGAGTTCTACGCAGGCTCTCACAGCGGCCTAAAGATAAGCTGTGACATCGTTACTGAAAACGACTCTGAAAAATATTCTGTGGAATTAAACGCCGTCTGATATATCCGGCGTAACGCTTTAAAGCGTAAAAAACAATAACGAGTGTATGCCTGAAAACATCACTCGTACCGATGCGACTTCCAGCACGCTTACATTTGCTGAACAAATGGTCGCCAAGCTTCAAGCTGAAATTCTAGCCGGCTCTTCCGGCGTTGTGCAAACCACCATTGACGGAACGACCGTGCAGGTCAGCCGCAACCAAATGCTCAAAGAACTGACGCGCTGGCAAAAAGAAGTCGCCAGAGCAAACGGTACGCAACCCCTTGCTCCAACAATCGATTTAAATCATGCCAATGATAGCTGACGCGCTACGGTTTATAACCGGCAATCGTAAAACAAATCTGGATTATGACGGAGCGGCAACCAATGACCGCCGCTTTATGCCGACCACCCGGCTTAAAAGCACCGATCAACTCCTTACCAAAACAAAACGTAAACGACTGACGAACGCAGCACGCGATTTGCAAAGAAACTTTGCAGTAGCCGCTTGGGCTATTCGTCGGCATCTAGACTATGTATCTCGCTTCAGCTTCGAACCAAAAACCGGCGACAAAGGTCTTGATGCCGATCTGCGTGCGTTGATGGAATGGTTTTCGCGGCCATACAACTGCGATGTCTCCGGACGACATAACCTCGCTCAACTGATACGCATGGCTGAAGAACGCAGAACCATTGATGGTGATGTGTTCTTTGTCAAATTGTCCAACGGACAACTCCAGGCGATTGAAAGCGACCGTGTCCGTGATCCAGAAAAAATCGTTGACGACGAGCAATGGGTTCACGGCATTCGAGTTAACGCCGGCGGACGCTCGAAGCGGCTCGCTGTCTGGAGGCGTGACGGTCAGGGCGGCTACGACTTTGAACGGACAGTCGGATTTAACAACGTCTATCACCTCGGGTATTACCAACGCTTCGATCAGGTTCGCGGCATCAGTCCGCTTGCTCCCGCTATCAATTCACTACGCGACCTGTATGAGAACTTTGATTATGCACTAGCCAAGATGAAGATTAGCCAGATGTTTGGGTTAGTCGTCACCCGCGAAGCCGCCGGTGGTTTTGGAGAATACACCAAAACCGATGAAGCTGGCTACAAAGTTGACATGGGCAAAGGACCAGTTCTTCTGGACATGGATCCTGGCGACTCGGCCGAAATCATTGAGAGCAAAACCCCCTCCACGGAATTCCAACATTTCACGCAGGCCATGACGAGCCTGTCGCTTAAAGCCTTAGATATCCCTTACAGTTTTTATGACGAGGGGTACACAAACTTCTTCGGGAGCCGCTCGGCTTTTATTCATTACGAAAAAGCATGCAAGGCAAAACAAGCACAACTTAGTGAACTGCTAGATCACATCACCGGCTGGCGTATGAAGCTGTTTATCGCAGACGGAACGCTGAAGCTTCCGAGTGGCCTGACACTTGGTCAGTTGAACTGGGAATGGGTTGCAGACGGAACGCCGTGGTGGAATCCGCTTCAGGAAATTAACGCTGACATCGCGGCCATTAACAACGGCCTGAAAACACGCTCGATGGTAGTACGCGAACGACACGGTAAAGAATTCCGTGACGTTGTTGATCAACTCTCCGACGAGCAAAAGTACATGGCCGAAGCGGGAATCATTGTCGACATTGCCGGCGTGCCGCTTGACGCTGATCAGGCAGGTGAAGAAATCCAACGTCAGGCAATCGAAATCGTAGATCGCGAGGAAGAACTATGACCCAAAAGAAAGTACGCGCAGAAGCCCTGCGTTTCACATCCGGCGAAATCAGTTTTACTGAATCGGAAAACGCCGACAGTCCCGTTACCGAATACGATGTTCGTTTGCTGGCTCGATCCAGCGGTGCAATTGAACATTGGTACTGGGGTCAACAAACCATCCACGACATGAGCGGAATGAATGTCGCTCCAAAGATACCAATTGATTTCAATCATGATACCGGCGAGATCATAGGGTACTTAGACCAATTCGAGGAAAGCCCGGAAGGTCTTGTCGCCAGCGGAAAGCTCGTCAGTTTTTCTGAAGACGACCGTGCCGGCGATATCGCACGCAAAGCCAAAGCAGGCATTCCCTGGCAGGCTTCTATCAATTTCGGAGGGGACGGTATCCGCGTTGAGAACGTCAGCGAAGGAACGCAGTTCTCCGTCAATCAAAAACAGTTTACCGGTCCTGCGACCGTGATTCGCAGTTGGCCGCTGAGGGGAGTCGCTATTACGCCATACGGCGCAGACTCGTCCACAGAATCCGTAGTGTTGTCCGACAAGGGCAATGAATTTTTAGTCGAAGTGAAGGAGACGCAGATGAGCGAAGACGCAGTTCAAGATGCAGTCGAAGAGGAAGCAGTAGTTGCTACCGAAGAGGCTGTGGAAGAATCCGTCGAGCAACCAGAAGCCGAAGATCACGTCGAAGAGCAAGAAGTGGTCGCTGAGTCACCTGAACAAGAACAGGCTGAACCAGCGGATGCCCAGCTATCTCAGGCTGAAGGCAAACGCTACATCGAACTTTTTGGTGCTGATCAGGGAGCCGTTTGGTTTATCGAAGGCAAATCTATCAACGAATGTTTTGCACTCAAAGTTGCCACGCTTCAGGAAGAAAACAACAGCCTGCGTGAAGAGGTCGCAAACCTCCGCACGTCAGATCGTGGTGAGGATGCTCCTTTGAGCTTCTCAGACGAGCCGCCTGTTGAAGTTTCTGAGCAACAACGCAGAGTCAATGAACTCAAAAAGCAGGGAATCGAATCAGACTTTGTCGCCAACATGGCCGCAAAGATCGAATCCCAACTTAATGGCTAACACACCCCCACCCCCCCTATCAAACAAGGAACATATAAATGGCCGATACACCAGATTATATGACTTCAGCAAAGGTTTTGCAGTTTAATGACTCAGACCTTAGCTTCGACGTTTCGGATGTTCTGGAGGATTCTCCAGTTCTGAGACGACTCAGTGCCTTCTCTGTTGACGGTACGCAGCTCCGCTATATGCGCAAAACAGCGAATCCGGTTACTGGGTTCCGAGCCGCTAATGACGGTACTCAAAATGACGTGGCGACCTTTGAACAAGTGAGTGTCGATCTAGCGATTGCTGATGCATCGTTCAATATCGATATCGCTTTGGCTCGCGGTTACCGTCTTGGTGAAAGTGCTTTCATCGCTTTGCAGATGCGTAACCATCTTCAAAGCATGATGTTCAACATCGAAAGTGAGCTTATTAACGGCTCGGCTGACGCAAACGGATTTGCTGGGTTAGGCGACGAACTCGATGCAATCACTGACTCCATGGTCGTAGATGCAACAGGAACGGCAGCAGGCGAAGGTAGCAGTTGCTACTTAATTCGCACTGGGTTCAACGATACACAGGTAGCGTGGGGTAACAACGGTGTTATCACCGCCGACGATACTGTGATTTCGCGAACCATTGGTTCTGCAACCGGTACGTTCCCGAGTTACTACACTGCCGTCACTGGTTACTGTGGGCTGATCTACGGCTCCAGTTACAGTGCCGCTCGTATTTGTAACCTGACCGAAGACAGTGGAAAAGGTTTAACTGATGAGCTTATCTCAAAAGCTATCAGCCTGTTCCCTGCCGGCCGCGGACCCAATTTAATTTGTTGCTCAAGAAGAAGTTTGCATCAATTGCAGGCATCACGCACAGCGACAAATGCGACCGGGTCACCCGCTCCATACCCCTCGGATAGCTTTGGAATTGAAATCGTAACCACCGATAGCATTCCTAACACGCAGGCAATCTTAACCTAATGAGCATTGCCAACTCACTTGAGTCGAATTTCAAACAGTTGCAATCCGCTGCGGGCGTAACCATCAAATACGCTCGTGGCGAAAGCAACATCGCCGTAGTGGCCGTACCGTCCAGCACTCAATTCGTTGAGACGAGCGGCGATGGCTACATGGAATCAGTCGAGAGCCGGGACTTCATGTTTCCAGCTTCCGAGCTGAATTTAAGCGGTGCTGAAACGCGACCCGAGCGAGGGGACACGATTACCGAAACCGTCAATGGAGTCGAGCGGACTTACCCCGTAACGAATCCTGGCGGTGGCAGGTACTACCGATACTCCGACCCGTATGGAAAGATTCTTCGCGTTCATACGAAATGGACAAGCTAAATGTCAACATCGTCACTCACAGCCTTAGCCGATGGTGTAGTTACTCGTTTGAGTAGCCAGTCACTTAGTAAGTCTTTTTCGGTAAGCCGGAACTATCTCCCCGACTTCGAGCGGGAAGAACTTTCTGGGGTCGAGATTTCGGTATTCCCCAACGGGATGCAGGCAAGCACGGTCAGTCGCTCCAAAGAACAGTTCATCTACACGCTGAACATCGTTGTGCGGATTCCGATCACGCCGAGTGCTTCGCCTGATATTTCGTCGGAACTTTACTTCACTCAAGAAGTTCGTGATGCACTGCGTCTTATTTCAATCGGCACGGCCGGTTATCAGGGGATTCAAAACGATCCTGCTTATGACCTTGAAGCTTTAGCCGAACGAAATGAGTTTGTCGCAGTTCTTACTTCCACATATCTCGAAATTAAATAGGAGCCACACTCATGGCTTATGTACTGGGCTTAAACGCAAAGATGTATCGCGAAACATCAACCGATGATTCAACATACGTCGAAATGGATAACATTCGTGACGTTTCTTTGTCACTCACAAAAGCAACGGCTGATGTGACTACCCGAGGCGGCGATGGCTGGCGGCAGACTGTGTCGACCCTGAAGGAAGGCTCCGTGTCTTTTAGCATGGTTTACGACACCGGTGACGCTGACTTTACGGCCATCAAAGACGCATTTATGGACAACTCTGATGTACGGCTCAAGATTCTCGATGGTGTTGATCCACCAGTCTCCGGTGATACTGTTCAGGGTTTGAAATCGTATTTTACTGTTTCAGATTTCAGTATTAATGAAAACCTCGAAGAGGCAATGACTGTCGACGTGACCGTGCAAACGACTTACTCGGCGACTGCTCCGGCTTGGTATTCGGTAACCACACCTTAGTCACTTTTTAATGGGGCGAACAGATGGCTAATTTTTCAGACCTAAACGGTCGCAACTGGGTTGTAACTCTTGATGTGTACAGTATCAAGCAAATTAAAAAAGAGTTAGAGATTGACCTTCTCGATGAGAAGGTTCATGAAACTCTTCAGCGAATTGCAGAAGATATTGTGCTAGCAATCGATGTGCTTTACCTCGCATTGAAAGAACAACTAGACACTGCGAATATCTCCGATGTGGAATTTGGAAGGTCACTTGCCGGTGACCGTCTAAATGATGCGGTAGGAGCGTTAGTAGAGGCTCTAGTGGATTTTTTCCCGAACCCTCGAAAGAGGGAATTCATGAAGAAGATGTGGGCAAAGGCAACCAGTCACATGGATCGCAGTCACCAGGAAATGATCGCGATTCTGGACGACGAAAGGATCGATTCGAAGCTGGAGAGTCAGATGGAGGAGCTACGGGAGAACGGCGTGAAAAGCGTAATCTCTGGGCTGAACTCTATCGAGTCGCCGGCTACATCGGAGTAAACCCTGACCGTTTTACTTTCCGCGAGTTGTCATGGATGGCAGACGGAAAAATGGATGCCGAATGGTGGCATACAGCAAACATTTTGTGTTTGCATGTCAACATGAATCGCAAAAGAGGTGCAAAAGCTAGGCAGCCACATGATTTTCATCCACTTTATCGTCGCGAAAAAGTGACTAAGAAGAAAGGTGACATCACATGGCTAAAGGCATTGCTCCCGAAAGGCGATCCAGACCGAAAGAGCTTCGAGCAGAATGAACCCGTTTCCAAAGATTAAATCTCCGAGAACGCCGAACGATGCGTCACGCAAGTTGATGAGATCAGCTTTCCGTGACGCATCGAAAAGCGTTACCGGCGGCATAGAGTTCTTTGCGAGTTTCAAGCAGGTTCATGTTAACAACTCGAAGTACGAACGCCGCGTGGAACGCGAGTATCGAATTATTCTAAGCCGGTTCGGTGCGTATGTGAGAACCACGGCTAAAAACTTGTTAGGCCGCAAAAATCAACGCCGTGTAATCGACCGTAAAAAAGTCTGGTACAACGGCATGAGATATCATTCCTGGCGTTATGCAAAGCCAGGCAAGCCTCCAAAAAATCATTATGGCGGCTTAAAGAATTCGTTGCGTTTCGAAACAGACGTTCGCAGGCGAAACGTAAAGATTCAAACGACGAAGATTGGTAAAGGAAAGGCCGCACATTTACTTGAATATGGTGGCAGGCAGTCAATATTAGTCAATTGGAAAACAAGCAAATCAGGTCGGCTTAAAATCTCTAAGCTACCTGAAGACTTGATTCGTAAAAACGTGCGGTATAAAGCACGACCATACCTGCGACCGGCTTTTGTTACTACGTTCGAAACATTCCTACCGGAACTGCTTCGTCGTAGCAAACTTCCTAACGCTCTCAAGGGAGTGTTCTATCAACAGGTTTCCGCAGCGGCGGGGAGGTATAGATAATGGCACTTCGATCTCTTGCCGGTCAGGCAGTTGTTGAACTACTTCTCCGGGACCGCATGACACAAGGTCTGCATAAGGCCGGAGCCAAGCTAAAAGCATTCGGCCGCATGGTAGATACCGTTGCCATGGGGATGATGAAAGCCGGAGCGTTAATGGCAATCCCCACCGCTGTTGCCGGCAAGACGTTTTTGTCGTTCGAAAAGCAGATGACTCAAGTCGCGACTATGCTCGACGATCCTCAAAAACACATGGACAACTTTGTGACCTCGATTCGAAAGATGAGCAAAGAGTTCGGTGTTGGTACGGACGAACTTTCCGCTGGGTTATATCAAATTTTATCATCGACTATTCCTGCCGATAAAGCGTTAGGTGTGCTGGAGGCATCAACAAAGGCATCGATTGGAGGTATCACAGATGTAGCAACCGCGACCAATGCTATTGTCGGGGTTCTTAAAGGATACGGGATGGAAGCAGAAAAGGCGGCTGACGTTTCTGACACACTTTTTATGACCGTAAAACGCGGTAGAACGAATTACGAAGAACTATCAAGAACAATCGGACAATCAATTCCTTTTGCAAAACTGGCCGGTGTGTCGTTAAAGGAACTTGGCGCAGTTCTCGCACTAGTGACCGTACAAAGTGTGCAAACAGATAAAGCAGTTATCGGGATTCGTCAAGGATTGGCATCGATGGCAAAACCAGCCAGAGAAGCAAATAAAATCTTTACAGAGTTATTTGGTGAAACCTTTGATCTGTCCGCTATTCAAAAGTCTGGTGACTTTGTCCAGTTTCTTAGAGAGATAAAAAAGCGAACCGATGAATTGGCGAAGGGTCCGAAAGAGACGGCACTTTTTACACTGTTTGGTGACATTCGTGCCGGCCAGGCTCTTTTAGGGGTTGTTGATAACGTAGAAGGTTTGACGGAAAACATGGACTACATGGCAAACAAGGCCGGTGCGGCTGACGCTATGTTTCAGTTGTTTAACCAAACGCTCGGACAAGATTTTAAAAAACTGGTTCAATCGGCGAAAGACTTAATGTTAGAACTCGGCATGGCACTTGCCGACACGATGGTGGATTGGTCGAAGTCATTGAAAGAAACATTAGATAGTATGACAGAGTTCATAGCGAACAATAAAGAGCTTGTCGTTACGTTCGCTAAATTAGCAGTCGGCTTAATTACTGGTGGTGCGGCGTTGAAAGTGTTTAGCGTCTTATTAGGTATCATCACGCCGATGGTCGTAAGCTTAGGTAGCGTGCTAATCAAAACAATTCAATTCGGATTTCTAGGATTGTTGAAGGTTATACCAATGTTATGGGGCGTAATGGCTCCAATGCTCCCGCTGATTTCGATGATCGTTGCCGGCTTCTTACTTTTCAATATGGTCGTTGACACGGGCATGTCATTGTTCGAGCAATTTGCAACAGTAATTGGAATAGTTATTGGCGCATTGACTCTTTACAAAACAATACTGGTAATCGGCGCAGCTTTAACCGCCGCCTGGACCGCAATTACTGTTGTGTTTAGCGCGGTACTTTCGGTGCTAAGTTTTATCGTCGGCGTGATATTAACCCAAGGGTTTGGACTGCTAATAGGTGTAGCGTTAGCCGCCGCTGCCGCGTTTATGTATTTCTTCACCGAAGCTGGGTCGTCGTTCGACCAATTCGGAAAGCGGTCGACAAAAGTATTTGGAGAAATCGCGGACGCAGGAAAGACAGCGTACAACGGAATCGTAGCCGCGTGGCAGGCAGGCGACATGGAGTTAGTCGGCAAGATCGCGATCAAAGCTTTAGAACTGATCTGGGCGAAGTTTTGGAACTGGCTGAAAGAAGGGTTTGCTTCTTCGTGGGATGCTGTTGCAAATACAGCAAAAGACTTTGTTGCTGCGTTGGCAATGTTAATGATTAAACCGAGTCAATGGTTAGTTCAGAGCTTCTACTTTGTTATGGAACAGATAGCGCATTTCTTTACTTGGGTCGCCCAAATGATCGAAGGTACTTTCATGATGATCGCTTCAATAATCGCTGGAACGCTAAACTTCATAACCGGTGGACTGATAGGTATGAATTCGCGGGAGATAGATAATTGGGCTGATGAAGTTAGCGATAAATATGAAAAGAAGCGCGCTAATATTGATAAAAAGGCTGACGAAGTTCAGGCACAAATTGAAGAGAGAGCCAACACGGCTGTCATGGGACTGTTTACTCATCACGATGAATCAGCAAAGGCTCGTCGTGAGCAGGCTATGAAAAACAGAGAGCAGGAACGCGCTCTTCAGGAGGAACTCAAGTTACTTGAGCAGCAGGCATTAGCCGCCAAGAAAAAGAAAGATGAAGAAGAAGGCGTGGTCGATCAACTCGGCGGTGCTGGAATGACGGGTCTTGGAGAAATGCTGGAGAACTACGAACCGGCAATTGGTGAGGGTTTCAAAAACGGAATTGAGAACGCTGACATTCCCGATATCGATATCCCTCAGCTGGACACGATGAACAATAACCTCGGCGATATCGGCACTGGAATGGAACAAGCCGCAGAAGCTATCAGTCTCGGCCAACAAGGTGCATTTGGTGCGGCCTCGAATCTTCGAAACATTCAGGGAATCTTTGGCAACGCTGCAAAGTGGGAAACCCAAGTAATCGACAAGCTCGATCAGATGAACGGTTACATGCGGTCGATTGATGCGACCGAGAAGAAACAATTGAGGAATTTAAGATGGTAGACATCGCCGGAGTAACAGTCACCGAAAAAATAACGTCACGAAAGACTAACTTAAGTCGTGATCCTTCTGTTGAGCTAGTTTACAACGCCCGTGGGACAGAGGATGACATTAAGGTCACCGCTGCTATCGCTAACAAGGCCCCGGCGGTTTATCGGGGTCTCAAGCGTAGCACTATTGATGTTAAGCCTGTTGATTACCACCTATGGGAAGCAACAGTCACCTATTCGCTCGATGAAGATGAACGTTTTCAAACCGATATCTCATGGAGTACAACCGGCAAGACTCAAAAAATATTCCGGTCTTATAATACCGAGTCGACTTTGGACTTCGACCGCAACCCATGGCAAGACCCTCCAGACTTTGATCGATTGATCAACTGTACTCCAGAAGGAGTCGAAGGGGTTGAGATTACACTTCCAGTTTTAAACTTCACCGAGTCACACAAGTATAAGCCGAGTGAAGTTACTTCCGACCTGATACAGAAGCTTTCACAGGCAACCGGTTCGATTAACAGCGAGAAATTCAGGAACTTTACAAAGGGTGAGGTTCTCTTCAAGGGCATAAGTGGAAACACATCAAACGATATCGTCACAATCAGTTTTGAATTTGCAGTCGCAGAAAGCTGGACTTGGACACACGGCGAAAACCTGTACAACATTGAAGGCTGGAACTACCTCTGGTATTTCAATATTCCTCAGATGGATTTGCGCACTGGATATACAGTACAGGTTCCCATGGCGGCTTATGAAGAGCAGGTTTACCCGTATATAAAGTTTGAGAGTTTTGTTCCTTCTTTGGTTGGAATTCCTGACAACCCGCTGCCAGGTAACAAAGAAACAGAAGAAGCGGTTCCCGTCCCAGCACCCGCACCCCCAATTCAAACTCCAGGGGATGAGATCGCATGACTCAGATTAGACCAGCAACTCCAGGCTCTCCCAAACAAATGACTGCGGCAGAGCATAACACCATGGCATCGGCGGTTAACTATGTCGTGGAAAATTCGAAAGAGCGCGGGGCGGTAATTCACAATAAGCGAAATAACATATTTTACCCTGTCTACGCAACCAACTTTTTGCGAGCCGGTTGTCTGGTACAACTCGATTCGCCTATCACTAACATCGGTGATGATTTTCCGTCCGACTCGTATGAGTCTTGGATGACTAGCGGCCAAACGGCCTCAACTGTTCGCTTGGCAGCGGTTCCTGCGACATACGCCTCACCAGCGTACGGAGATTCCACAAACTCGATGTGGTCAAACGGCTACGGAGTATACGGAATTGCTCCCGATCCGATTGTGAAAGGGGCTGTTGGCTACGTTCAGGTGGCGGGGATTTGTGCGGCACGGATTATTATTAACTCGCTCGATCACAATTTCTGTTGGCCTGCTCCCGGAAACATAGACAATGGCTTCACAGGATCACTTACAAGTGGCTATGCAGGTCGACCTGGCTTTCAAATGTTCGGTAAGCCAGAGAAAACAGACGGCAAGCCGTTCACTTGGGCTTACATACTCTTAAATCTAACGACAAGTCCCATGGCAACCAGAGTCATGGGGAAGGTAAAAGCAAACTTCAACTCCAGCAGTTCCACTTTTCTGATGAAGGAACCCTCGCCGCTCAACGGCTTACTAACTACCTCCTGGAAAGAGTCGGACTTCGGGGGAGTCACCGTTTACAACACGCTTCGGATGGAAGGGGTTACAGACTTCCGAGTGTTCGCTGAATACAACGTGTGGGATGACCGCTGGGAAGCTTATGCAATAGAATGCGGGGATTAACATGGCCTGTTGCCGAGGTAGTTGTGCAGATTGCTGTTTAGTCTACGACGAGTTTGAACGCAATTCGTTAGAGACACTTACGTTTTCGAGCCAGTCTGGCTCAGGGGAAGACTGCGTTGTTACCATGACTTCTGCACCATCGTACTGCGCTGCCGGTGATACCCTCGGCGGTACGTCGATGATGGATGATTACAAATATTATTACTACGTTGTTAGCGTTTCCAGCACAGCGGTTACGCTAAAGTTCTTATACAGTGAAGGAGACTGGGAGTCAGCATCACTAGACCCCGATCCTGAGACGCAGGGGATTGAATCATTCACTGTACGCCGGTTAGGCAGCGCGTATTATACAAACACTGACGAGCCAAATTATTTATACGGTGTAACAGACGACGACTATCTAGTAACCCGTGCGGGTAACACCTCTACACTGTTCTTTACGAGTCTCGACGAGGTCAATTCTTTCTGGATACACACACAGGCGAAGGGCAAAGGCGATTCGTCTTCACCTGATTACCTGCGTATTCGCACGTTCTGCACTAGCGATGCAAGTGTTCACAACGAAACGAAGCTTAAGTTTAGTGATTGCACAGAGTGCGAAGCAGATTATCAGTTGACTTCAACAGCAACGACACCCTCGACGGAAATTTGTCCACCTAATATTTCGAACCAAGGAATTCTTCCAGCTAGTGACGGATTAGTTTACGGTCAGCTAGCCGAGTCGAACGGGCTTGTTACTCTCGAATACTGCACTAAAGAGCAGTACAAAATCACAGGCGAAGCTTACGGCACTGATACATACGAACTTGATGACGAGTTCAATTCATTCGTAGTAGTAGCAGGGCCTGACCGGGCGTTGGTAATGCAAAACGGCACAGCCTATGGAGTTGGTTCTAGCTCCTACGGAGATAAAGCCGGTATCTGTTTTGAAAACACTGTGCGAATTAAGAAGATGCACATCGAGTATACAGATCAAAGCCACACTAGTTCTGATCCGAATGACCCATGTCGACAGTGCATTAGTTTCCAATGTGGCGACACGACTAACGATCTCGCATGGTTAGATTCTGCGAACCGTGATGATACAGGCTTGCTAGTCATCGACGCAACCGATGAGGCTGCTCAGTCATTTGATGGAACAACTCTAAGCATTACAGGTGCTAACACGGTGGAAATCGCTTCGCAGATGGGGATCAGAAGTTACTCAGAGCCGGACGGGACGATGCAACAGGAATACAAGAAAAGTCCAATCAGAATCGGCTTTGCTTTTGACATTAATGTCACTGGAACGCAGGGGGTACAAGTCCAACACGGATGGACTTTGGTTTTTGGGAATGCGACCGATGGGGAATTCGGAAGCATTAACGGTGAAGCTCATCCCATCAAAGCTGGGGAAACTTATCACATGAGATATTGCAACACATTTCAGGTTGATTTAAGCAGTACGGTGAGAGCAGCGACGAGTTTCGTTGAAACGGGTTTTGTCAAAGGGCCAGGGGTACAGTACTAATGCCATTTAGCGAACGAACAATTATTACGGTTCCCGCCGGAGGCAATGCGACCGTCACCAACATTCACAAACGCCCAATTTTCCTGCCCGACGACGAGCAGGTCGAGACAGGCAGGCCTGGAGGACGGTGCTTAACGTGCAACAAACCCGTCGAATGTCCCATATGCTCCGAGGAGTGTCTCGCAAACTGGACGCTGCTAGTTTACGGCGGCGAGGACTTTGGCGATTCGCCCATGTTCGGTGACTTCACTCGGAGATACACGGTCAATCTTAGCTATAAGCCTAAAGATCAAAACATGAGCGGTCATCAGTCCCTCGCTGGGACAGCTCGCACTGCACCGATCACATTCCCACAAAACGCTGCGGGATTTGGGCCGGTAACCGGTCGAAGCAATCTTAACTATTTCGGCTATATCACGCTAACCGTGGGCGACTACCGGATGATTTCGGAAACACGAACAGCTTTTAACACTTTCGAGTACATCAACCGCTTCGACGGTTACGGTATCTTTTGCTCGATATACAGGCGATGGGAACGCGGACCGGCATGTACAACAAAGCCAAATGACAACGTTGTGGGTGGTCCACTAATTCGATGGCCTTATAGGTACGCTTGGAGTTATCCGTGCTCCCCAATGGTGAATTACAGTCAATGGCTTTACGAAGCATATCGCTGGCCTAAAGCAGCGGGATCGCCTGTTGGGTGCTTTTTTGACAGAGGGCCGATTAGCGGGGCTTTGACCGGCCTCGGCTGGGTGTGCGACGAGTGGGGAGGGCAGCAATGGGCAGTATACGGCAGACCAGCTTCAATGGACTTTATCGACAGCCTGAGCGAAAAGTTTGATTGTGATAGCTTCGCTGGTATCGAGTTGCCGCTTATTAAAACTTCAAAAGAATCCTGGACAGGCGTGCCAAGATATAAGGGAGCAGTCGCTCCCAATGGACGATGGTCTCGGACACCCTATCCAAGTGATTGGGAGGACTGGGGGGGCACACCGCCAAAGATTGTACTATATCCAAGCGAAAAAGCTCGTTTCAAAAACGGGACTCCGCTTTCATCGCACGTTGGGTTTAAGGCAGAGGGCGAAAAATCATGACCGAGAAATATTCCACTGGGAAGAAAGCGGCTTCGTTCGCTACTTCAATGGCAAAACACTTACTAAACAAACTAGAGATCGTCGACGAGGAAACGCAAAGCAGACGCATGTTGATGTGTACGTTTTGCGAGCATCTTAGCGGTCAAGCATGCTCGATCTGCGGATGCAAAGTCATTGGCAAGGGAAATCTAGTCAAAACAAAAATTCCACATGAAAAATGTCCCGAGGGACGCTGGTAAAAGGAGAGAACTATGGCGACAATTACCTGGAAAGGTACAACTTCTGCGGATTACAATACCACTGCAAACTGGGAAGGCGATGTTGCACCAGGTGCGGGCGACACTATCATCTTCAGCCCGAACTATTCCAACCCCCTCACTGACAACGTCGACCTCGGTACGACAGCAATCAGTGAAGTCATTGTTGAGGCAGGTTACACCGCCGACATCGGGTCAGACTCACTACCTTTTAAAGCGACATTCTCTAAGTTTCGGTATTCAGGGTCAGGTAACATCTGGGTCGATTTCGGAACGAGCTCCGGTGTTGATCCGGTGGTTACACACAGCCTTCCGTTTCAGGCGGGAGAGTACGCTGTCCATCTCCAGGGCGACATTGACAACCTTACTGTCTCAGGTGGCTCAGTGATCATCGCAGAAAATCAGGACGCTGCGGCTACCATTGCCTCACTTCACATGAGTGCAGGCCGAGTGAAAGTTTCATCTAGGACAACCACCTTTACAAGCCTAACCCTAACGGGAGGAAGAATCGACACGGACGCAACTGTCGGAACGGTTCGTCTGATGAATGGAACCTTAGTAACGGGTGAGACTGCTGTTGTATCTACTAGCCTCAAAACCTATGGGGGTCAGGCAGTCTTAAACGGAACAGGAACATACACGCTTGTGCAAGTGGAAGAAAATGGAATAGTGAATTTTACGGGTAACGGTTCAGCTAAAACGGTCACGACAATGAAGCAGAACGGAGGAGCTCTGTATTACGACCCCGAGGTCATCACCATCACGACTGACACGGCTCCCGACCGTGTGGTGTTGAGGAGCATTAGCAATGTCTAAACGCAAAAGATACCGTGATGACGGCCAATACAAGGGCAATCACAAGGTCGAAAAGAAAGAAGTAAAGGCGGCGGCAAAAAGCTCAAAGCTTGAAAGCAAAGCAACGCTCGCCCTGGCAAAAGCACAGAAGCGAAAATGGCTGGCAATCCTGCTGGGTGTATGTATCGCCGGTTATTTATTAATTAGTTCAGGAGCCGGTGGAGCATGGCTCGACAAAATGAAAGGACTCATCCCATGAGCGTAGTCAAAGATATCGTCAACGCATTAAAGTCTAAACGTGTGATCCTCGCAGCGGTTACTGCGATCATCATTTCAGTGAACCAACAACTACATTTGCTTGACGAAGAGATGGTAACAAAGATAACCGCTCTCGCCGCGAGCATTATTGTCGGGGACAGTTTACGACCGACAAATCCTACAAAAAAATAACGGGGCGCATAGCCGGATGGGGGTGAGCTTCCCCCGAGCGAACAGGTTTGTTACCGCCCCTAAAAACCTGCGCCCCCTCCGGCTAACTTACAAAGGAAAAACAATGCAAGAGTTTGCAGACATGATCAACTCCGTTGGACTGCCCGTGGGTTTAGTATTAGTGTTTCTATTCGCCGTCTGGAAGATCGCCAGGTGGACTTCCCCTATCATTCAAAAGCTGGTTGAAAACCATGTAATCTTTTTGGATGCAACAAAGAATCAACAGAAGCGTACCGTCGAGGCTATCGAAACCCAAACAGAACTTCTTTCAGGGATATCTAAAACGAACCGATCTCTCTCTCATCTCGCAGACGCGGCCAAAAATGCTATCGATCAAAACGATGATGCTGCCCGCCAATCGCTCAACAAAATGCGCGAAGTTCTCAACGACTGAAAACCGAAAAAATCAAACACCGATTTGCGCCCCTGTGAGAAACCGTTTTCAAAAACGCGCAATTTTCGGTGTGTTCAATTTTTGTACACCCCCCCATAAAGTGGTGATTTTCGCCCCTCCCTCCCCAGGGGGGGAGGCTCCCGAAATCCTGCCGAATTGTCAGTGGTCGCTTTGTTGTACACCACTCGCGTCGATCCGCGAATCGTATTGTTAACCCGTGTCGGTTAATGGCATCACCAAATTTATTTTTGGAAAATCTGTTGACACGCTATCGGTCTGCCGATAACATACTCGTATCAGTTAATTAATTTTTGAAAAAAGGAAATGGTGAAAACAATGGATCGCAACGACTCTATCAATCTTATGAAACACACGCTCTCGGTTAGGACGTTAAAAAACATACTTAGTGCTTTGGATGATGATCTCAAAGTCGTTATGGCAAGCAATTACGGAGACTACACACACACAACTCAGTTAGTTTCGATTGACGACATAGCCCTGATCGACGCGAAGAACATTGAAGACTCCAGATATTCCGAGTCCGGTTCGGCGTACTACCGCGACGAATATGTGGAGGAGCAATACAACGACGAGTTAACAGCGGCTGAACAGGTTCTCGTGCTGACGGCTCCCAGCGTCAAAGAAGACGATGGTTGGGAGATGCGAAGCCAAATATAGATATTTGATTAAGTTTATTTTGAAAAAAGGAAATGGTGAAACTATGAGTGCGACAAACAGAATTAAGATTTCGAAGAAAGAATTTGAGAACCATCTAATAGCAAAGTATGCAGTCAACGGAGCAACGCTCGAAGCCTATGTGCATGATGAGCGATGCTGGGATGATGACGGCAACGAGGGCTTCAAGCGACTCACGCTGTATTACCAAGTAGATGCACCCCGAGGGAACCGCCACTGCGCAACTTGGATGAGTGGTGAAGGTTGGGAGTTCAAGCAATACCATGATGATGGCAGACGACTGACCGATTGCTGTGGTTGCTTCTCAACGTATCACGATGATGAGTTAGTCTGTCGAGCTTGCTATCAGCAGGTCGGCGTTGGTCAAGGCGATGGAGCCGAAGAAAAGGAAATGGTGTAAACATGAACAAATGGCAAAAAATAATTGAATCGATTCTTCACGATCGCGATGCTCGTTACGAGGTCAGCGGTGCTAAAGTGAGTGTTCAATGCGGAGCAACGAAGTTTTACTTTGAGTTACTGGGGCTGGATGATCCTAAATGGTACTATACTGCCGCATCGACGTTCGGGAACTACAGCGGTGTCTACGATGAAGAGAGAGGCATGTGCGGCTACCTGTTGGATCAGGAATATGCGGAAGTCATCGACACTGTCTATAAAGACTCCCAGTGGTACGCTGATAACATGTCTGAGAGTCCATTCGACGCTGAGTGGTTCCGTGGCAGATTAGCTGGCTGGGAGCTTGGTGAGCCTGACGGCTTCGAATGGCTACTACCTGCTTTAGCGTTGATGGGGTTCTCTGGGGAATACGAATATGGAAACGACGAAGCTCCATCAATTGGTATCAAACTCGGGGAAGATGAATCATATGAAAGCCATCTTCAAGTGTTTTATGGCGTGTGGGACACTACCCAATATTACAATCCGAACGATGAGCGATACAGCTTGAAGGAGTATGGATACTGGATTTATGAATCGTCGACTGGGTATTCGCACCATTGTGACTCGGCAGTTGAAGTAATGAAAGAAGTAGTTGAACTCATGCAAAAGCATTCACAGCCAAGAAAGGAAAAGGTGTAACTATGGGAGCGGAATTGGATTATCGGATTTATGAAGGAGTGAGTCGCGAGGAGGCTGAGAGATTGTTTGAAAGCGATCAACGTGAATCGGCTCATCGTGATGGGACAAGCTATTCGGGATCGATAGGAGTGATGCCAAAGGGAGTGCAGTGGATACCAGACCAAGTTCACTCTGAACTGCAAGCATTGGACGATCTAGGCTTCAACCATCACAAGTGGGAGAAAGCGATGGGTGTTGAGTTTGTAAACGATGATGGTCATGTGTGCATCGTCATCGGCGGCTGGTGTTCATCATAGAAAAGGAAAAGGTGTAACTATGAGTGACGTAAAAGTACGTTTGAAAAAATTGCAAGACAATGCGATTGGATACGATTTAATTGACATCCTCGAATGGGGGTTTGACGATAAAGGTCAACTTCAATCAATCGTTTACATAGGTTATTCAATCGAAGATGAAGAGTGGGGTTTAGCCTCAGCCGGGGGTTATGATTTGCACGAAGAGATTATGATTTACTACGCGGCAGTGCATCCCAAACCAGATAAACGTGAATTAACGTACCTATGCTTAAATGAACGACAACCAAAAAAGGAACAGGTGTAACTATGTTATTAACAGACAAAGACATTCCAGGGGCTTGGGAGGCGATTTCTGGCGATGCCCCCCCCCTGTTAATGGCGGCTTATGCCGACATCGAAGTGTGGGTTGGTGAAGAGATGCGAGTACATCATGTGGATGGAAGTTGCTCCGAGCTAATCAACACAGTGATGTCAAAACGCCTGCTGGCAGCGCGCCCAGGCGGAGCGTATAAGTTGACCGATAACGAATTTGAGTGGCTTAGAAGCAATTACTCAGCTTTCTGGGATTACATTGCGTTGGTTGATGAAACCAAGGGGGGGAAGGAGTAGATGAAACCGATGACAAAGAAACAAGCGATCCGCAAAGTTATCACGGAGCGGAAGAAGCAGAAGCTATCAATGCTCAAAGCATCCCAGCAGGGTGGGATCGCTCAATCCAGTTGGTGGGAAATAGAGAACGGTACTCAGCAACCTGAGTGGGAAACTGTTATACTAATGGCTAAGGGTGTCGGACTTAAATTTGGCGTTTGCCAGATTTGAAAAAATCAAACACCGTTTTGCGCCCATGCGAAAAACCGTTTTCAAAACCTTGAAATTTTCGGTGTATCAAAATCATACACCCCCCCATTCGGGGGGTATAAAAAATAACCCCCCCCAGCAGGGGGTGGGTATCTCAAAACGTGCCATTTTTGCAGGCTATTTTTTCTGTACACTAGTTCGGCCTATTCTCATTAATGCCGGCCGGCCGCGATTCTAGAACGGCCGATCATACGGCCTATGCTTGTAATGCCATTGGTTCCATGGTATCGGCCGGCCGATAACGGTTATAGTGATACTGTTAACTTCAATAACTAATAAAGGATATGGAACTATGAGAATTCTATTAATACTAATCGCGCTTGCTTGCATTGGTTGTAATGATCCAGCACCACAGAAAACGTTTGAAGATATGACAACGCAAGAACGTATCGACGAAATTGTTAGGCAATTATCAAAACAGGAACTACGCGATCCGTTCGCTAACTAGTCAATTATAAAGGGATAAACCAATGATAGAAGATTTACAAAACATCATAACGTTTTTAGAAGAAAACGAACAATACGGTGATGACTGGCAAAAGGAGATTCAGACACTCAAAGAAATATTAGAAACTTTAGAAGTTTGACATAATCGCCAACATAACAACTAACTAACTAATTAAGGATATGGAACCTATGACAACTACAACGAAACGAACTGTGACACGCGAAGAGCTATTAGATTTATGTGATTCTGTTTTGAATCATTGTGAGGCCGATACGATGACAGGTGAACTGTCTAACATGGCCGGCGTACTCATCGCCAAGGCCGCAACGATTGCCAGCGATAAAGGCCTAGAATACAACACCACTTATAAGAACGGTACTTGGGAATACACGCTCGACAAGCTTGGTAAATGGCTGTTAGCGTTATCGAAATTTGAAAAACAAGCGCTCCAGGCTACGCCGTTCACAATTTTTACTAAGGGAAACAGCAAATTACCATTTTACAATTTTAGTACGTTGCCATTGGTAACCTGCAGCGGTTTCGGTGAATGTGGTAATTGGTGTTATTCTCTGAAAGCTTGGCGATATCCTAACGCGTATGCTCGGCAACTCATGAACACAATTCTATTACAAATCGAAACTGACTATTGCGGATCCTACGACTACACGCCCATAACGGATGCATTCAATTCATTACCTAGCGGTTCAACGTTCCGTTTATATGTCGATGGCGATTTCGCTAACACTCATCAAATATCGTATTGGTTCCATCGATTGAATCAGCGGCCGGATATCATGGCTTATGGATATACGAAATCTTGGGCAGACGTTCTGGAATGGTTCACCATGGCCGGCGTCAATGATTGGGACGTTCCAACCAACTACGTCCTGAACCTGTCGAACGGTTCACGATATGATGATGACGATGACATGAGGGAAGCCATGGAACAACTACCAATTACACGCGGTGAATTTGTCGCGGTTCCAGTTCATGGAAACTACGCGGCCGGTTTCGCTAAGGCCGATGATAAGGCCTACCATGCGGAAGTTAGGGAAGTGGCTAGAAAGCTTTATCCCGATCGGCCGGTGTTCTCCTGTCCGCTTCAATGCGGATCGTGTACGGCCGGTACGGCCGCGTGTGCGGACGGGGTGCGGTTTGATAACGTAGTGGTAGCAATAGGCCTACATTAGGCCTAGCATAGTTAACCAGCGATAAGGCCGGCGGTTGAATTATCAACCGCCGGCCTTTTTTTATGCGCCGGCCGGCCGTCAATCGTACGGAATTCTAAGAATATTACAGGTTATTTCTAAGGCCTGTGCGCCGTTCTAACGGCCTTTATCATCATCGCCTGGGGATTTACCTATGCACCCAGAACGGCCGTTACCGGCCGTCTGAGGCCGTCTAAGGCCTATATGCCCGATTGGCAATTTACGCTGAAAACTGTGCCATTTTTGCGCTGTTCACTAGTGTACAAACGTACACCAACCCCCCATTGGGGTGTATTATTTTGCACCACCCGTTTGGGGGGGTACTTATTACGCGCGCGCGAGGTTGGTGGCCGCGAAGATAGTAGGAGTAACCGTAGACTTTGTTTATTGCACGGGGGGTGGTCGCCGTAAAGGTGGTGTATTGTTTTTATTCAGAACCCCCTGAGCACGAAAAAACCCCGACCAGGAAAGGATATGGTGTAAACTAAACCTGATCGGGGAAATAAGCCGAAGCTTATGTGCTATTCATCAGACTCGAAAGTTTTATCGTCTCGCCATTGGCCGCAGTTGAGACATTTCGTTCTTCTCCAGACCACTTTATCATAGATTCTTCCGTTGGGGGTGACCCCTGAGATCGAAATTTTACGATGATTTGTGTATTTTGTGCGTTTTGTTGACCCACAACGGCCGCAGCGGCTTGCATCGACCTCTAGCGTATCGACCTGTTTATTAGCAGAACCTTTAGGTCGGCCCGGTTTCTTTCTTGCAACTTTCTTTTTAGCCATGTCTCTATCTCCTTATAGATAAGTAACGCGCTCACGTCTGGTACGGTTGGTATTGTTTCTTTCGCGATGAGCCGCAATGTCATCAGCGTTTTTGTTCTGAATGCCGGCAAGGCTACAACCCTGCATGCTGGCCGCTACAGCCGTTCCAGACATGCAGTCAAGCAAGTGGTTGTCCGGCCGGCTCGGTAGTTGTTTCCATTCGTCGACTTCCCGTCCTCGGCCGCTAGTTCTAATGCGGTATTCACTGTGCATCTGATCTGCAAACATTTGATGCCGTGCAGGCTTGGCCTGAAACAGTGAAACACAACCGGAATCGCCGAGAGATTGTGAAAACCGTGCATGGACAAAGCTTTTCCAAAAGTTAGCATCGAACAAAACATGCCGCACCACTCGTTTGCCTTTAGTCGAGGGTATTCGCCAGTTGTATCCCAGCCGTTCACCCTTACGCCGAGCATAATCTGAGAACGGTTTACTACTTGCACCAACGTACCGGCCATGAGCCGGCATTACCTTGCCCCGATGGCTAGTGTTACGACAAAGCTGATAAACAACTTCACTTGATGTACCCCAGTTCGCGTCAATGAGTGTCAAGTCGCACGAGAGCTCGGCTCCGTCATCGCGTTTGTATACGGTGGTATGTATTTTATCAGTAAGCGTAGCCAACCCAGCGTAGATTGCACCCTCAACCCCCGCTCCTGGTTTAGCTCTAGCAAGTGTTTTAGTCACCTTTGATAACTCAAAGTACTGAAGCTTCTGATCTGGATACGCTCCGTAATCTACTACATACCCAGTAAAACCAGTCGTCCATGCAGTAGTAACGTAATACAAACATTTTTGCTGAATATCAATAAATGTCGTAATCCGTTCCGCGTCATTTGGGACTTCCATGCGTTTTAGGCCGTTGACTTTTGCGGCAATCTCGTCGACTGAAAGCAAATCACTCATCTCTTCGTCGACCTGCGGAGCATTCTGGTATTCAGAATAGAAAGCGGCTTCGCCGTTTGTGAGCATTAGGTTGTATGCGTGTTGTAAAGCTGACAGATCGTCAGGGTTTTTGCGTTCAGCCCAAGCGACAACACTTCCGGCATCCATAGCTTCCCTGTTCTTTTTATAGAACTCAGTAGCTTTCGATCCGTCACCGCCGGCTTTCAGATCGTCACGCCTTATCTCTGCGTACTTATTCCACGCATCAGCGTCATCAGGCCACTTGTAAACTAATTGTGTTCGTTCACCATGCCACTCTGGATGTTTTTCGCGATCTAGAATGTTAGCGGCCATGTCGTTTGGACGGATAATCGTACACGGCATAATTCCGCTCATTTTCTTTCCGGGACCTGCTAACCCAAGGATCGCGGTTGCTAAAATGTTTTCTCGTGTGGCACATTGTGATGGACTTCTGGCAGACTCGTCGGTTTGTGGGTCGTCGATAATACAAAAGTCAGGTCGAACGGACTCCCCATCAGGACGCTTAAACTTCATACCCCTGAGACGGCCGGTGATTCCGGCACATTTCACAATGGCGGCTGAAGCAACGGACTTAGGAATTGTTGGTAAAACTATTTCTTTAGCTGTCCATGTAATATGAGTTCGCTTTCCTTTGTGAAGCTGGCCCGCGGTCCGGTTTACGATCCCGTCGAGCTTTTCTATTGGGTAACAAACCTCAGGAAAATCAGCAGCCAGAAGTTCGTTCATTTCGATTTCTGCTTTCACACTGTCAAGCATCATCGCACCAGCATCCTCTGATGCACCGATTAGTACGACTGACTTGCGATGGCCGTAAAGTATTGCCCATATCGCCGCAGTCTCGCACAGTGAAGTCTTTCCCGAGCCACGCGGCATAGCCAGGCTGAACAGCCCACCCTTCAATACTGCCGTCTCAATGCGTTCTATGATGTGCAGGTGATCATCACTCCAGCCGAGGTGAAAAGTACCTTCGAAGTAGGTTTCACAGAACTTCCGAAAGTTCTTTTTGCATGCACCCTTGCGGCGACCACTTCGCACTTTAGGAAGTGGGGCTATATCGCGACCACCATACGATTGCTCGGCAGCACGTTTGCGCATCGTTTCACGATGCTTTTCATAACCTGTGCTCATACTTCCCCCGAGGTTGAGTTAGGAAACGGTGAACTTAGCTGGATTTGTAAAGGAATAATCTGCGTGACTGCTCCACGAGTAATAGGTTCCCGCGTCTAGGTAAAGTGTTGGAGTAACTCCAGATACATTGGTAATTACGGGACCTGCAACTATGGCTTCGCCTGCCAGATCGCTTGAAATGTAAACAGTTGCTTCGCCGACTGGATTGCTAGAGCTATCGGTGACAGTGTAGGTAATTTCGTTTGAACCGCTGCCTGCCCCAGTTGCCGTTTTCATTTTGTAGATCGGAAAGAAAAATTCTTCTTTACCTTTTCGCGTCGTGTCACCGTCGGAATATTCAAACACAATCCGCGCAATTCTGTTTTGTGTTTTGTCATCGGCAATATCACCAACAGCCGCCGTGTCAGACCCGTCAAGCTCAATAGTAAAAGTGCCGTCCGAAAACGTACCACCATTTACCCCGTTTACGTTTTGTTCGTTGCGGTTGTTTATGATTGCCCCAGTGGTTTCGTCGAGCAGCGTTAACTTCAACGCTGAAATTGTAGTAATAGTTACCCCACCGGTATCTTTCAAAGTACCGGACAGATTGCAACTCTCTCCATCGTTTATAGTGACATATTCGCCGGATGTATTTTTGAGTTGAGTTTTCATTTGTTACCTCAGTTTTTAATTGATGTGTCCGTAATCGTTGGAACGTCGAGTAATCCGGTCGAAGCCGTGGTTGATAACGTGCCGGTCGCAGTTGGTGGATTCAGCGTTGCGTCAACGATGTACAGAATTTGATAGGGTTCGCCATATTGACCGGTCATCGTCGATGTGGAGATCATTGGAGTCGCCGTGATAACTGTATCACCAACGAACGAGCCAGCCATGGTCGAAACGGATACCATCGGGCTTGCTGTTACTGTTTCTCCTTCGACAAATGTTCCTGTCATGGTCGAGTCGGAGGTCATCGGGTCAGCGGTAATCACCGTGTCACCAACGAAAGTTCCCGCCATCGTAGAGACGCTAGTCATCGGGTCAGCGGTAATCACCGTGTCACCAACGAAAGTTCCCGCCATCGTAGAGACGCTAGTCATCGG
>VTLG01005222.1_pt1 | contig 36747 bp, 19 predicted proteins | sample 4694571 | NCBI WGS metagenome assembly VTLG01 (sample SAMN12604809, study PRJNA352737) | marine metagenome | biome: ENVO:00000447; feature: ENVO:00000209|ENVO:00000569|ENVO:01000036; material: ENVO:00002151; isolation source: viral sequences binned using virsorter ...
TTTTTCTACCTTCGTTTTTTTCCATGACAAAAAACCTTCACATCGAACACCCCGAAGACAGCATCCTCACAGGTGACCTATCTGTATTGGATGCTTTTTTAATGCCGTTGATTCTGTCACTTAAGATTGACGGTGCACCCGCTATTGTCTGGGGTCGCAACCCTGAGAGTGGTTTGCAGTTCGTGGGAACTAAGTCTGTTTTCAATAAAAAGAAAATCATCATATGTGAAACCCCTTCGGATATTGAAAAGCACTATGCACATAAACCCGCATTAGAGAAAATCTTAATGTATTGCATGGCGTATTTGCCAATCACAAAAAACATATATCAGGGTGACTTTATCGGGTTCGGCGGATCTAAGAATTACAGACCGAACACACTAACCTATAAGTTCCCTGAGATTGTAGATGCTAAAATCATCATGGCACCGCATACCAAATATTACGCATGTTCTGATTTGCGTGATGCAATCGCAATGCCATTGACTGAAAAATTAGAAAGCACTGCGGATGTGAAGTATGTTCAACCCCGTGCATATATTCGTTCTGAATATGGTGCCCCGTTGGGTGAGGGTGTTGACTCATTCCGTGACCTTGAGACTTTGATTGACTATGCAAAGAAACTTTCACAGCATGTGAAATTCGTTGATGAGAGAACAGCAAAGAAAATCAAATTGAACATTAACGCTCTCATCCGTGACGGCAAAGACATTGACTCTGATGTGTTCTCATGGGCGGGTTTATGTGATGCGTCGTTGATCGAATTCTGGCATACCGTAAATGAAATCAAGTTAGCAGCGTTGCAAAGTTGCAAAGATGAGTCAGATTTCCAGACATGCGTGATGGGTGATCCTCAACCTATTCAGGGTGAGGGATACGTTATGGTCAGTCGGTTTGGATATTTCAAACTGGTTAACAGACGGGCATTTTCATATGCTAATTTTCAAAATGATCGGTTTGTCGCATTTGCCAGTTAGGTCATGCGTTCGTGAATGAGACAGTCCCCCCGTTGTTCGGGGGGTTGCCGCCCCCCCGTGTTGCCCCCCGTTTATAAAAAAGGGCAACTTCCCTAACCTACAAAGTGTTACCCAAGGCAGCTGTGTTTTACTCTCTATATAAAAATTTTTTTCGCTATATAAAAACAATACAGGGATTTACAGGTATGCTGAAAAATTTTGGGGAAATTTTTTCGACCATAGAGATCGATACAGTAAGTGGGGAGTATTATACAATGATACCAGAGCAGGTTATCAATGAACTGAATTTATATGAAGAGAGTGAGATTCAATGGAACGTTGATGGTGATGAAGCCATTATCAAGGAAAAAAAATAATGAAGGAATATCACATATATTTCAAGGAACGTTGTATATTCAAAGAATTAAGTGAAAGGCAGTTTGAGATGATATGGCCATTACTTAATACAGACTATAATTCAGAGTTAACATTTTCAGAGATTACGGAAAACCCCCACAAAGAATACGAAGAAGCTTCATATTGACAAATACTATATAATGCTGTATGATATTGATGTAATTACAAAACGTTATGGCTAAAGGATTTACAGTAAAAGCAAAGAGTCCCACAGTGGCAAAAGCACCTGAATGGGATTATGATCACGCTAAGGATATTGTTAAAGGAAAAGCAATAGTTTTTTGTCTACCAGGTAGAGGAGTTTCTTACAACTTTTTAAAGGCATTCGTTCAACTTTGTTTTGATCTTGTTCAATGTGGTGCAAGTATTCAGATATCTCAAGATTATAGTTCAATGGTGAACTTTGCAAGATGTAAGTGTCTTGGAGCAAATGTTCTCAGAGGCCCAAATCAAATTCCATGGGATGGAAAATTAAAGTATGATTGGCAATTATGGATTGATTCCGATATTGTTTTTAATACTGAAAAGTTCTGGCAATTAATTCTTATGCAGAAGGATATTGCAGCAGGATGGTATTGCACCGAAGATGGTAAGACTACCTCTGTAGCACATTGGTTAGATGAGGATGATTTTCGTAACAACGGTGGAGTGATGAATCACGAAACTATCGAAAGTATATCCAAGCGTAAAAAACCATTTACAGTAGATTATACAGGTTTCGGATGGCTTTTAATTAAGAACGGTGTATTCGAACACGAAGGTCTACCTTACCCATGGTTCGCTCCTAAGATGCAAGTTTTCGAAAGTGGCGAAGTTCAAGACATGTGTGGAGAAGATGTTTCTTTCTGTCTTGATGCAAAAGACGCAGGTTTCGAAATTTGGTGCGATCCTCGTGTAAGAGTCGGGCATGAAAAAACCAGAGTTATATAAGATTTTTATAAACGGTAAAGAAGTATACACTGCTCTAGGGCAGGGAGAATACTTCAATATAATGGAGGATTATGCTCTTGAATTTTATCAGACAGGTTCTCCAACTCCTGATAGTATTAAAACTGAAATTTACACAGAAGACTAATTATGGCAAAAGCAAGTGGTGGAGTAAGTGGAGGGGATTTTATTCAATCACCCCCGAAGAAAACTCGTCAAGGAAATGGCAAACATACAAAGTATGCGGCGACCTCTCGTAACTCGGCTCGTAAGAAAAGAAGAGGCCAAGGAAAATAAAATATTAAGAACTGGGTATAAATAAATATAAACCTTTGTTCAATGACTATTAAAAGGATATCAAGAGCATATAAAGATATTAGTTTATCCTTTATTCCTCATCCTATCACAAATGATCTGAAGGTATTAAAAAATGAAGATGCTATTCGCAGATCAGTACGTAATATAGTTCAAACTATCCCTACTGAAAAGTTTTTTAATCCTGTCTTTGGATCTGACGTTTATGATAGTCTATTTAATTTTGTTGATTTTGGAACCGCTACAACAATTCGGGAACAAATTGGAGTTGCACTAGACAACTTTGAACCTAGAATTAATGATGTAAGAGTATTGGTTAATCCACAACCAGACGAAAATACATTTGAAGTAACGGTATATTATGATATTGTTGGACAAGAGTTTCCTGCACAAGAATATTCATTCCTCTTAGAGTCAACAAGATAAAATGCCCTTTACCAAATTCCAAAACCTTGATTTTGATCAAATAAAGACCTCTATCAAAGATTATCTCCGTGCTAACTCTACGTTTACGGGATTTGACTTTGAGGGGTCTAATTTTTCTGTTTTAATTGATACGTTAGCTTATAATACTTACATTACTGCATTTAACTCTAATATGATTGTAAATGAGTCTTTTTTAGACTCTGCTACAGTGAGAGAAAATGTAGTTTCATTAGCAAGAAATATTGGATATGTACCACGTTCTAAGACGGCAGCAACAGCAGAGATAACATTCGTTGCTAACTTCGGAAACACTAACCCTGGAGTCAATATAGCAACCTTACAGGCAGGTTTAGTGTGCACAGGAAATGCATCTGATACTTCGTATGTGTTCTCTACTTCAGAGAATGTATCATCACCTATACAATTTATTAATGGAAGATATCAATCTACATTCTCAAATCTCAATATTAGAGAAGGTACCTTTTTAACTAAGACATTTAGGGTAGATGCATCATTAGATCAAAGATTTGTATTAGATAATACAGGAATAGATACCTCTACAATTAAAGTATATGTTAATCCTCCTGGTGAAAGTGATGGAAATGCCGATGGAGCACTTGGTAATGAGTATTCATTAGTAGATAACATATTAAATGTTGATGGAACTTCGGAAATATTCTTAATACAGGAAATACAAGACCAAAGATACGAATTATTATTTGGAGATGGTCATATTGGTAAAAAATTAGAGAATGAAGCTGTTATTACTGTTCAATATATCATTACAGATGGTAAAGAAGGTAATGGTGTAGGGTTTGACAACTCATTTTCCTTTTCTGGAAAATTTATCTCTTTAAATACCGATCAAACACAATCTCAAACTCTTTTATTAACTGAATCACCTATTGTTATCACCAACCAGGCATCTCAGAATGGGTCTGACATAGAAGATGTAAGTTCAATTAAGTATTATGCCCCTCGGATCTATTCCTCTCAATACAGGGCAGTTACACCCAGAGATTATGAGGCAATAGTTAAGCAAATTTACCCAGATACTGAATCTGTTGCGGTTGTAGGGGGTGAAGAAATGGATCCACCTGAATTTGGTAATGTTTATATCAGCATAAAACCAAAAAATGGTTCATTTGTCTCTGATTTTAACAAATCTTTGATTTTATCCAAATTAAAGCAATATACAGTATCAGGAATCAATCAAAAAATAACAGATCTTAAGATGTTATATGTTGAAATTGATTCTGCAGTCTATTTTGACAATACAAAGGTTTCATCACCTTCTTCTTTACTAACACAGGTGGTTAATTCACTTACTGCCTATGGAAATTCGGTAGATATGAACAAATTTGGTGGAAGATTCAAATATAGTAAAATTCAGCAAGTAATTGATAATACAGATACTGCAATTACCTCTAATATAACAAAAGTTAAGATTAGAAGAGACTTAAAAGCAGCTATTAATCAGTTTGCTCAATATGAATTGTGTTATGGTAACCAATTCCATGTAATTCCTGCAGGTGGTAACATTAAATCTACTGGATTTAAGGTAAGTGGAAGTAATAAAACAGTATATTTAACTGATATTCCTAATAGTGACTTAAAAGGAGGTATTATTGCACTTATCGAAATTGATAATGAGGGTGTATACAACGTTGTTGCTCAAAATGCAGGAACAGTTGATTATATTAAGGGTGAAGTTATATTAAATACGATAAATATCACTTCTACTTTTAATACAAGTAATATTATAGAAATACAAGCTATACCTGAATCAAATGACGTGGTTGGATTGAAAGAATTGTATCTCAATTTAAGTCTTTCAAAAAGTAAAATAAATATGGTGAGAGATGTTATTAGTTCTGGTGATGAGATAACAGGCACCACCTTTATTAAAGACTTCTACACTTCTAGTTATTCTAACGGACAATTAATACGACAGTAATATGATACAGACTGGTTTTGAATCTAAAGTTAAGATTCAGCAAATAATTGACAATCAACTTCCGCAATATGTAGTAAGCGAAAACCCTAATGCGGTAGATTTTTTAAAGCAATATTATATTTCTCAAGAGTATCAGGGTGGGCCTGTTGATATTACAGATAATTTAGATCAATATTTAAAATTAGATAATTTAACACCAGATGTAGTGGTTGATAATACTACTACTACAGATATTACTACTACAAGTGCTACTACGATAGATGTCAGTAGTACTAAAGGATTTCCGAATGAATATGGATTATTAAAAATTGATGATGAAGTTATTACATATACAGGATTAACTACTAACACATTTACGGGGTGTATTAGGGGATTTTGTGGTATTACCAGTTATCATCAGGTATTAAATCAAGGAGACTTGGTTTTTAGTGATACTACAGCAGAAGAACATTCAAATGGTTCACATGTAACGAATTTGAGTTCTTTATTCCTTAAAGAATTTTATAAAAAACAGAAATCTACCTTAACACCAGGATTAGAAAATGTTGATTTTGCGGATGGTGTAAATGCGGGTAATTTTATAAAAGAAGCAAGGTCATTATATGAATCTAAAGGAACTGAAGAATCTTATAAGATTTTATTCAATGTTCTTTATGGGGAAACCCCTAAAATTGTCAATTTAGAAGATTATTTACTTAAACCTTCATCAGCTAATTTTATTAGAAGAGAAATCGTAATAGCCGATGTAATTTCAGGTGATCCTTTAAAATTAGTTGGTCAAACTTTATTTAAAGAATCAGATTCTGATACTAATGCAGCAATTTCTGAAGTTGAAGCATTTAGTAGGGTTGGAGTAGCTTTAACTGAAAATAAGCAGTATTTTAGAATTTCTCTTTTTCTTGGTTATGATGATTCTGCTTCTACAATACAGGGTGATTTTACAATTACACCTGCATCTAAATGTCTACAAACTGTTGCTATTGGATCTTCTGTAATTTCTGTAGATTCTACAGTAGGATTTGGGCAAACAGGAAATCTTATTTCTGATAACAATACTAATATTAAATATACATCTAAAAGTATTGATCAATTCTTTGGTTGTACTGGTATTGATTCTGAAATTGAGTCAACATCTGTAGTAACAAATGATGAAATTTATTATGGTTATGAAGATGGAGATGTTACTAAAAAAGTAAAATTAAGACTTACTGGAGTATTATCAAAATTTGAACAAGTATCAAAGAATATTACTATAGATGAAGGTCAAATAATTTCTGTTAATAATATTGGAGATTTAATAGAAAATCCTACTCTTAATAAAACATATAAAGAAATTTTTGCTAATTCATGGATTTATAACACAAGTGTAAGATATAAGTTAGAAAGTGTAAGTGGAACCGCATGTATATCATTAGGAAAAGTAGATAGATCAAGTCTTAAAAAAGATGATCAGATTGAAATAGTTTTAAGAGGAACCAATAATGTAGTTTTAGGGGAAAATGGTGGAGTATATGTTCTGAACATTGTTAATGGTACAGATATAACAATTAGTGATTCTATTGCATGGTCTCCAACAGAAGAATATGATATTAGAAGAAGAATAAATTATGCAGGTAGCACTATAGTTCCCTTAGAATTTAATAAGATAATATCGGATACGCAGAACTTATATGTAGGAAATGGAAATACTGCTTATGTAGCTTCTAATTCTTTACCATCAGCAGCAATTAGTGGGGTTACTACTAATTTTGTTAACACAATTGATCTTAATATTCAATCTTTAGTTGCTACTGGTTTAACTCAATATAATTCTCTTACAGAAAAATATGGAATAATTTCTTTTGGATCTTCAGTTCCTTTTATTGATGGTGATGAAGTTTATTATAATGTATCATCTGGTATATCCACAGTTGAACCTGTCACTTATGCAGGATTGGAAACTGGAAGATATTATGTTGGATTAGTAACTACAAATACAAAGCAAATCAAACTTTATAATTCTAGATCTTTTATAGGAGATCAAGATAATATAGATTTGAGTATTTCTTCTGGAATTGGTACCACTGTTACTAGTCACAAGTTTACATTATTTTCTCAGAAATCTAATGTAATTGGGCCTCAAAAACTACTTAAAAAGTTTTCTTTAGATTCTACTATTAATAGAGGAACTCAAGTTAAAACTCCTACAGGATCAATTGGAATGATGATTGATGGAGTAGAAATTACGAATTATAAATCTAATGATAAAATTTATTATGGTCCTTTAAAAACAGTAAATGTTTTAAATGGTGGAAGTGATTATGATGTTATTGACCTCCCTAAAATAGAAGTTTCTACTGGTATCGGAAATACTGCATTAATTCAACCTGTAGTTAGTGGAAAGATTTCCAAGGTTTATGTAGATCCTCAAGGATTCAATATTAATAGTGTGGTATCTATTGGAGTTACTGGTGGCAATTCTACTGCAGTTTTAAAAACTTTAGTAACACAAAAAGCAAGAGTTGTTGATTTTGATGGTAGAGCAACTACCAATTCTGGGGGGATTAATACTTCTACAGGGTATCTTACATTTTTAGATGATCATTATTTTCAGAATCATCAACAAGTAATATATCAGTCAAATGGAAATGGTGGAATTGGTATTGGTAGTTTCATTGGTGATGCTTATCTAGTTAATAGTGCTTCTTATTTTGTAAATGTAATTAATAATACTACAGTTCAATTATATAATTCACGTAATGATTCTATAGTAGGTATTAATACAGTTGGATTTGCGGCTACTAACCTTTCTGGAGTTCATAAATTTGCTACTCTTCCATCTCAAAAATCTGTTACTGGTGTTGAAGTAGTTGAAAGTGGTAATTTTACAAATAGGAAATTAATTGTTAAACCTAGTGGTATTTCAACAAATTATGATAGTATTACCTTTAATAATCATGGATTTAGTGAAGGTGAAGTTATTGAATACTCTACTACTGGAAATGCTATATCGGGATTAACCACAACTAATCAATATAAGGTTATTAAAATTGATGAGCATTCATTTAGACTTGCTAATGCTGGTTTAGGTGCCACAATAGCATCTAATTATAATAGTGGAAAATATGTAAGTTTGGGATCTACTGGTACTGGATATCATAATTTTGCATATCCTCCTATTATAGTATCTTTACAGTATATTCCTCTGGGATTTGGAACTGATACACAAACTGTTGAAAGTATAAATCTTACTCCTACAGTAAGAGGAGAGATTATTGATGCTTATCTTTATGAAACAGGTACTGGTTATGGATCTTCAGTTTTAAATTTTGAGAAAAAACCTATAATTTCAATAAAAAATGGTAAAGATGGTCAATTAAACCCATTAATAGTTAATGGAAGAGTTGAAGCTGTTAATTTACAATATGGTGGTAGTGAATATTTCTCCATTCCAGACCTAGTTATTACAGATGGCAGTGGAAAAGGTAGTGGAGCTCAACTTAGACCAGTTATTACTAACAATAAAATATCATCTGTTAAGATTGTTAATCCTGGTATTGGGTATTCTAGCATTGATACGACAATAAAGGTTGTATCTGCAGGTAAAAATGCATTGTTAGATGTTAGTATTCGACCATTATCCATAGATATAAACAAAAAATATAAAACGAGTGAGTTGTTATTAGATAGTGGAAGTAATTTACAGTATAGTATCGCTGGTTTAACCGAAGATTATAGAGAGTCTTTTGGTGAAAATGACACAAAAGTGTCTAATATCATTGGATGGGCATATGATGGAAATCCAATTTATGGGCCTTATGGGTATTCAGACCCCAATACTGACCTTTCAGTAAGAAGAATGGTCTCTGGTTATGAAATTGACACCTCTAATATCATTGATAGACCCTCAATTAACGATTTTGCGGCAGGATTTTTTGTAGAAGACTATAAATTTACAAATTCTGGTGATTTAGACCAAAATAATGGTAGATTTGGTAAAACTCCAGAATTTCCTGACGGAATTTATGCATATTTTGCAACATTAGACACTAATAATGACCCACAATTCCCATATTTTGTTGGAGATGCTTATAGATCGGTTCCATTAGACCAAAATATGGATCAATCCTTCGATTTTTCCCAATCTGACCTTATTAGAAACACATTTCCTTATAGAGTTGCTGATCCAAATGCTGATAATGACTTTATAATTGAAACTAATGAAATTTCAAGGCAAAAATCCATCATAGAATCCGTAACATCGGGTTCAGTTGAAAAATTAGACATTGTTTCTGCTGGTGATAACTATAAAATTAAGGATTCCTTAACATTTGATAGTGTTACGGCGGGTGGTAGTGGAGTTATAGCTCAAGTTTCATCACTAAAAGGTAAAGATATAGTAAATGTTAGCACAGCTGTTAGCACTTTTAGTGATGTTGTGTTTACTTGGGAGGATGAAAATAAGGTAAAAGTTAATATTTCACCTTCTCATGATTGGGAGAATAATGATAACATTGTTATTTCTGGTTTTTCTACTCAATTATCAGAATTGAATGGTCAACATATTGTTGGTTTGACAACTTCTTTAGCATCTTTAACTTATCCATTAGAATCCTCAACTGTAGGGTTAACCACAGAGATATGGGTTTCTAGAATTCCATCAACCGTTTCAGTAGGAAGTAGTTTAAAAATTGGAACTGAAACTTTAAGATTGTTGAACATTTATGAAGAAAATAATTTATTAAAGGTTGAAAGAGGGGTAACAGGTATTGCACACACTGCAACTTCTATAGTTTCTTATGTACCCGATTCTTTTGATATTGGAAATATTAGTAAAAATGTAAAATATTTTGAATCTTCTGTAAATAAGAAAGCTTATTTCAATCCTCGTCAAGATGTTGGTTTTGGAACTGTGAGTGGTATTTCTTCCACTATGACATTTGAATTTGGGGGTGCAGATATCACGAGAGATATTTTAACACAAAGAATTTATCTTAATAATCATCCATTTAATAATAATCAACAAGTAACATTTAATAGGGATGGTAATACAAGTATATCCATTTCAACTTCACCAACTGGTGGAAAATTTGATTTACCTTCTATTGTTTATATTTCTGATCAGGGTAAAAATACAATTGGTATAAAAACAGGTATTGGAACAATGTTCTCGGAGGTGTATTTCCGAGATAGTAGTGGTGATGATAAAGATAATTACTCTTTTGAAAGTAGATATTCACAAGTAAGGGGGAAGGTTGAAAAAATAATTTCAACAGTTTCTATATCAACTTCTCATAATTTGAAAAGAGGTGATAATATAACTCTTAATATTAAACCAGATTTATCAGTTGGTATTGGAAATTCTACAGCAATAAACCTCCAAAAACAATTTGATACAGGTTATCTTTTAGTTAATCCTATAGGATTTAATTCAACGGGTATCAATACAATTACAGATCAAATAAATTTAACTTCCCATAATTTAAAAACTGGTGATAAAGTTTCTTATTATGGTGATCTTTTACCTAGTGGAATTTCTTCACAAAGTTATTATGTGTATAAGGTTGATGATGATTCTATAAAGTTATCGGAAACTTATATTGATTCTCAAAAAAATCCTCCAACTACAATTAGTGTAGGATCTACTGGTGGAGTATCTCAATATCTTGCTTTGGTAAATCCACAACTTGATATTATTAGGAATAATAATATAGTTTTTAATCTTTCTCATTCTTCATTGAAAGATTATAACTTTAAGTTATATTATGATAATGAGTTTAAAAATGAATTTGTTTCTACTGCCGGTACAACATTTAATGTAGTTGGCTTTGGAACAGTGGGTGTATCTAGTGATGCTACTTCTACTGTTAATTACGACAATTTATTACCAGAAAAATTATATTATAATACTGAAAAATCTGGTTCTATTAGCACTAGTGATATATCGGTTTCTAATTATGCTGAAATAAAATTTGTTAATAGTTCTTATAATGGGTCTTATGATATTATTAGTATAGGTAATACAACTTTTGATATTTCTTTAGAAAAAGTTCCAGAAAAATTATCTTATAATTCATCAGAATGTTCTTCATTAGATTATACTACTAAATCGGAAACAGCTAGAGGTGGTATCAATAATATTAATATTTTATCTGGTGGTATTAATTATAAAAAATTGCCCAATTATGTAGGATCTTCATCTACTCAAGGAGTAGGGGCATATGTTGTTGCTAAATCAGATTCTATTGGTAATTCAAATAAAGTTAGAATTCTTAATGAGGGATTCGAATATTCATCTGATAAGACACTACAACCTCAATCTTATATTTCTCCACTTATCGTTACTGAAAATTCCAATACTATTGGTATTATTACTGTAACAGATGGTGGTAGTGATTATTTAATTCCTCCCCTTATTGATGTTGTAGATTCTATTAGTAGAGAAAAAATTGATAATGGTTTATTAGAAGTTAAATTAAATAATACTACAATTTCTTCAATTGAAACTCTAGTTGCTCCTAATGGGTTACCTGATTCAGGAGTAGAATTATTTACAGTAAATAATTCAAATGGTGTAGGGATTAATACAATTTATTCAGATTCTACCTCATCATTTACTTGTTATATTAATGCACCTGTTTTAGGATTTACCACGGTTCCATTTTCAGTCAACGATGAAGTTTATGTGGAAGGTATCGTTAGTGTAGTGGGTGCAGGTGGTTCTGGATTTAATTCTGCTGATTTGGGATATAGATTTGGTAAGGTTACTAATTATGTGGAAGCAATAACAGGAAGCCAAGATGCCGTTACCATTGATTTTACAGGAGTAACTACCAATACAGGAATAGCGGTTACAAATCAGTCTTCTGTATCAGTTCTTGTAAATAAAAAAGAATATCCTACTTTTGAAGTAACTCTTAAACCTTCACAATTTAATATAGGAGAAAAACTTCTTTCTAATAATATTGAAAGAGATCTTGTTATTACAAGTAGTGAAGATGATTTTATTAAAGTAGATGGTAGTTATAGATTAAGTGTTGGTGAAGTTATTACTGGTAAAGATTCTGGAACAACAGGAACTATTAATCAAGTCACTGAAAATAAAGGTAGATTTTTAGTTGATTATATGGTTAAAAAGGATATTGGATGGAATGATAATATAGGAGCATTAAATTTAGATACACAAGTAACCCCGAATAATGATTACTATCAGAATATGTCATATGCGGTTCAGAGTTCTAAAACCTTTGACCAATTAAGAAGTCCTGTTTCTTCTTTACTCCATATTAGTGGATTAAAGAATTTTGCTAATACAGGAATTACATCCATATCGACAGTAGGTATTGGAAGTAGTAGTTTTGTAACTTCAATTCAAGATGTTATCGAGGATAATAGAGTAGATACTGTTTATAATTACGATTTTGCTTTTGATTTAGGTGTTAGTATTGGTTCGAGCACTTTAAGTGAAGGGGATTTAGGTGTAGATGATCGTTCTAGATTTATAAAATTTGGTAGTAAGAGATTATCTCCCTATACAAATTTGAATAGTAATGAAGTTTTAGTAATTGATAATATTAAAGATCAATTCTCCAATTTAGCTGGAGATCCTAGTCCTTATTTGAATATATTCAAAATAGACTCAAATATATCCTTTAAAAATATTTTATTTAGAATATCCAATCCTACTACAACTGATGTTCAAACAAATGACTTAATAATATTGAATAATGGAACTACCTCAACTCTTTTACAAAGAAATGAATTGGATGATGAAGAGAGTATTGGTTCTTTTGGAATTATAAAGGATGCTTTGGGGGATTCTTATCTAAGATTTACTCCATTACCTAATGCCGATGATTATGATTATGATTTAAAAGCGATTGAAAGCGATTTTACAAGCAATAATGGTATTGGTACTAATTCACTAGGTTTTATCGATCTTACAGGGTCTATAGGGGTTGCTACAGTAGATAGTGTTGCAGGTGTTACAACTACAACTATTGTATCAGCTGCTTCTACACTAGTTAATTCATTCTTTGTAAAAAATCAGGTAACTAATAAATCTACAGGTGAAATGAATTATGTTGAGACTTATTTGACTCACGATGGAACAGATACCTTTATTGCCGAATATTATACAGATACTCATTCTCAAAGAGATGGTTATTCTGATACTTTAATGGGATCTTGGAAGGGGGATCTTAGTGGATCAACATTCTCTTTAAAATATGAAAACGATTCAAGTGATGAAATAGAATATAAGTCAAATATAGTTGGTTTTGGTTCAACTTCTTTCGGTACTGATATCTACAGATTTAGAAGCACGAATCAACCAGAAGGAAATGAAAGAACTGCAATTTATCAATCCAATTTTGGTGTTGGAATAGGAACTACTACTGTTGTTTCTTTAAATAAAAATTTCTTTAATGCATCTCATTCAGTAGTTGAAGTAAGTGTTGGTTCTACTAGAGCAATTCATCAAATTACGATGAATCATGATACAACTGATGTTTATACACAATCAGGCCCAATTCTTTCAAATGCAGGTGATATTGAAGTTGATACTAGATTAGGAATCGGAACTTTTGAAGGAGTATATGATTCTGCTGATTTTGTATTAAAATTCCATCCTGAACCAGAATTTATTGGTGATAATATTCAAGTTTCTTCTTTCAATAAGATTTTATATACAATAGTAGATTCAGTTAATATTCCTAATGATCTTACTTATGGTGGTGTTGTAGATTCTGTTAATCTTTATTATTATAATGCTCTTAGTGGAAATAGAGTTGATAGAACTAGTTTTACATTAACAAATGATAATACTCCGATTTTTGCTAAAACTTTCGATCCTTCCATATCATCTATTATAGAATCAGGAGGGAATACTTTTAATATTGATAATCATTTCTTTAGAACAAATGAAGAGTTAATTTATACACCTGGATCAACATTTGTGGGTGTTGGTTCTACTCCAATGTTATATCAGAGTTCAACTGGAGCTATTGACGAACTTCCTTCTTCAGTGTTTGCAATTCGAACCGATGCTGATCAATTCCAGATATCTACAACTAGAGGTGGTAGTGCTGTTACTTTTGTTGGTGTAGGAACAGGAAATGCTCATCAATTTGAAATGGCGAAGAGTAATACCAAGTCTATTATTACTATTGACAATGTAATTCAATCTCCTTTAGCCTATGTTCCCCTATCCTATTCTCTATCACATAATACAGATGATACAGGAACTGGAATTAGTACCACAAGAACTATATTATCCATTAGTGGAATTTCATCTTTAACTTCTAAAGATACAATAAAAATTGATAATGAATATATGAAGGTTCTGAATGTTGGTGTAGGAACTACTACAGTAGGTCCAATTACTGGTATTGGAACTGAAAATTTAATTGAGGTTGAAAGAGGATTTGTAGGATCTGCAGCAACCAATCATTCTAATTCTTCTACTATCAATATTTACAGAGGATCTTTTAAAATTGTTGGAGAAAAAATCCACTTTACTGATGCTCCTAAAGGAAATCCTCAAATAATTAAGACACCTAGTAATTTAAATTATGCAACTTCTGATTTTAATGGAAGAGTATATTTTAGAAATAATTATGATACTAATCAAATATATGATGATATTTCGGATCAATTTACTGGAATAGGTCAAACGTTTACTCTTACAAATAGTGGAATTAATACGGTTGGATTGGGAACTAGTGGAGGTAATGGATTAGTATTAATTGGAAATATTTTCCAAACTCCAACTGCGGAAAATAATCCTAACAATAATTTCCAAATTATTGAAGGTAGTGGAATAAGTAGTGTTAGTTTTACAGGTATTAGAACTTCTCTAGAAGATCCCGTAATTATTAATGAAAGTGATGTAAATCAAAATGAGTTACCAAGAGGTGGATTAATTGTTTCTTTAGGATCTACTCCTGGATTAGGATATGCACCAGCACAAGGAGCAATAGTATATGCAGAGAAAGACAGTGAGGGGGTTATTAATAGAATAGTAGGTGTAGCAACCACTGGGCCTGCTCTTTCTATTACGACTTCGACATATAATAATTTAACGGGATTGTTGGAAGTTACTACATCTGAAGAGCATAATTTTGAAGCTGGAATTGTTAATCAAGTTAGAATGGTAGGATTGGAATTTACATGTGGTGGCACCTTTAATGTTTATGATGCAGATTACAATCCTTCTACAGGAGATTTACAATTAACTATTGGTGATCATTATCTTCATATTGGTCAAAACATTCAAATAAAAACTAGTTCTTTAAGATTTACTTGTGCTAAGGATGGTCATGCTACTGATCATGATTATCCCCGTGTGAGTGATCCTATTGCTGGAATATCTACTCCTATTACTGCAACCACTAATAGCACAGTTACTATTGGTGTAGGAACTGCAGTTGATCCTACAGCAGGAATTCATACATTTGTTTCACAGGTTATTAGTGATGCTGTTATGGTTAAGAGTGGATATTCTGGAATAACTACTTATTTCTTCCCATCTAATCCTAGTGTGGGAATTGGATCTACAACGGTGGTATTTAATATTATTGGTACTGGAGCTACTAATAAATTTACAACCAATGTTGGTGTTAATTCAATTCCTCATACTTATGTTCAGGGTGGTTCTGTTATGCCATGGTATGGTAATGCTACTTTTGGTTCTGGATATAGAGGATCTAGTGTTGCTATTGCCGTAACGGATGTTTCTTATACTCATAAATTTGTAGGTGCTATATCTACTACCTTATATGCTAATAGTTGGGTGGGTGCAGCATTTACTGCTCAAAGTGCATCCTATACACCTTCTAGTGGAAATTTAGTCTTAACAATTCCTAATCACGGTCTTACTACTGCCGATAAAGTGGGAATTAGAACAGGATCTTTAACATTTACATGTTCAAAAGATGATTATGCAACTGAGCATACTTATCCTAGAGCAACTGATCCAGTTGCTGGTCTTATGACTGCTATTACTGCATATACCTCTAATACTTTAACAGCAAATGTAGGAGCTAATCAAGGATCGGGTGCAAATGTCACTGCTACAGTCGGGATAGGAGGTACTTTAATATTCAATATTGGTGCTGGTGGAACAGATTATGTAAATCCTTATTTCAATATTCCTTCTGTATCTTATAGCGACTTAGAAGTTACTGGAGTTTCTAGATTAGGAATTGGTGCAACTACTGAGACTGGAACTGGTTTACGATTAAATGTAGAAATTGGTTCAGGTTCTACTGTAGGTTCTTCTTCTACTTATTTTGGAGTCACTCATTGGGAGATTGCAAGAAAGGGTTATGGATTTAAGAAAGGAGATGTATTTACTCCTGTTGGATTAGTAACTGCTTCTGGTTTAGCATCTCCATTATCCCAATTCCAGATGACAGTATTGGATACTTATTCAGATACTTTTGGTGCTTGGCAATTTGGTCAGTTTGATTATATCGACTCTATAAAAGACTTACAGAATGGTTCACGTAAGAGATTTGAATTGAGATATGATGGAGAACTTTTAAGTTTTGAAGTGTCTGATACAACTAGTTTCAGAAAAGTTAATTTATCAAATTGTTTATTAATTGTTATAAATGGGGTTATACAAGAACCTGAGAGTGCTTATAAATTTGAAGGTGGAAGTTCTTTTGTATTTACAGAAGCACCAAATACTGAGGATGATGTTTCTATATTCTTCTATAGAGGATCTTCCGAATCAGATTCTTCATTAAGGTCGAATATATATCCTTCTATAAAAGTGGGTGATAATGTTCAACTCGATAGAATTTTAAATGCTCGATTTAATCAAGAATCTAGAATAGTAGAATCTCTTAGAACGTCTGAGACTATAGAAAGCAATTTATATAGTGGACCTGGAATTACTAGTGAACAAAAGTCATTAAATTGGTCAAAACAAAAAGTTGATAAGGTAATTAATGGTAGAATTATTTCTAAATCAAGAGATAGTCTAGAACCATTAATTTTCCCAACAGCAAAAATTATCGGTAAATTATCACTTACAGATAATGAAATATTTGTAGATAATGTTGATTTATTTAATGAAGAAAATAAGATAACAGGATCCACTCCGGCTCAAGGAAGAGTTGTTGGAAATACAAATAGAGTTGCTGCAGCATTAACTGCTACTGTTTCTGATACGGGTAATATCTCATCTATTAATATTGTTGATGGTGGTAGTGGATATACATCTGCTACAATTTCTGTTGGTATTCCTACTGTTGGTATTGGTTCATTTTTACAATCAGATGGAACTGTGGGAATAGGATCTACAGCTGCTGTATCAGCAACTTTAACTGATGGTGTAATAACTGGAATTACTACTACCAATGTTGGTTGGGGATACACTCAAAGTGCTGTTCCAAGTGTTTTAGCATCTTTCCCATCATTTGATTCTGAGTTAGTTGAAAATATAACAACTGTTAAAGGTTTCTCTGGAATTGTTACTGGTATTGGAACAACTACAGGTAATGGCACATCTTTAGCACTGAAATTTAATTTATATAAAAATAGCACAGGATATAGTGATTTAAATATTAATTATCCTATTTACATTTCCAATACACAAATAGGAACTGGTGTAACTTCAATTTATGATGCAAATGATAAAGTAGTTGGTATTGGAACTACATTTTTAGATAATATCTATAATGTATCTTTCGAACCATGGGATGATGGTGCTAATGCAGGAGTTATTACATGCAATGTAATAGATAGTCCTCAAATAGTTGGTCTTACTTCCACAGGAAATTCGATGGATGCAGTTGGTAGATTCTCATGGGGTAGATTATCTGGTTCTCTTACAAGAAATAATCCAGTGGCGATTGCAGTAACTGGATTAACTGTTGATTCAGGATTAACTACGTTCCCATCCATTCAAAGAAGAGGTATTGGTTTAAGAGATACTGGAGCTTTGGATAAATTCTATTCATAATACTCTTATAAATACCTAAAAACTAATTAATATGTCTGCTGTAGTCACAGATCAATTTAGAATATCTAACGCTGGTAATTTTGTAGGTTCTGTACTGGATACTAATAATTCTTATTATGTATTTCTAGGTTTAAGTAATCCTACAACTCCTAACCCAGGTTTTGGGAGAACATCAGATTGGAATACTTCTAGTTCAGGTCCTCCCAATCCTATTGATAATTTTAGTTATGAATGGCAATATGGAAGTACTTCTCTTTTTGGAAAAAGAATTAATAGTACTAATATAAGACGAGTTGTACCTAAAACGCAATGGCAAAGTAATGTTGCGTATGATATGTATAGACAAGATTATAGCATTAATAATAAAGCCCCTATTTCAGATACTGCGAGATTATATGATGCTAATTATTTTGTAGTTAATAGTGATTTTAATGTTTATATTTGTATTGAGAATGGATCAAGTGGCACAAATTTAACAGGTAATAAATCTAAAGATGAACCAACTTTTACTGATTTAGAACCTTCAGCAGCAGGAACAAGTGGGGATGGTTATATTTGGAAATATCTTTATTCTTTATCTGCTAGTGATATTGTAAAATTTGATTCTACCGAATATATTGTAGTTCCTAATGATTGGGAAACCTCCACTAATTCACAAATTCAAAGTGTTAGAGAAGCAGGTGATTCTACTGTTAATTTAAATCAGATTAAAACAATATATGTTAAAAATGCTGGAAATGGTTATAAAGTAGGAACTTTCTCTTGTGATATATTGGGTGATGGTACTGGAGGTAAAGTTTCTATTACCACTGTTAATGGTATTATTACTTCAGCAGTAGTGACTGCAGGTGGAACGGGATATAGTTATGGAATGGTGGATTTAGGTCCTCTTCAACCAGATACAGGAACCCCTGCTACATATGCAGATTTGATTGTTATCATTCCACCCTCAAGAGGTCATGGATATGATATCTATAAAGAATTAGGTGCTGATAGAGTATTAGTATATGCACGTTTTGATGATTCAACTAAAGACTTTCCAAGTGATACAAAATTTGCACAAGTAGGTATTGTAAAAAATCCATCATCATATACTTCAATAGCGTCAACTTTTACTTCTAGTGAATATTCTTCTTTAGGAGCGATTAAATTAGATTCTGGTGATACTGATAGTTGGTCTACTACACCCACTATAGGTTCTAAAATAACTCAAGTAGTAACGGATGGTACTGCTAAGGGATATGTTGCTTCATATGATAAAACAACTACTGTTTTAAAATATTATCAAGATAGATCTTTATATTATAATTCCACTACTGGAAATCAAACAGATTATGTTGGAGTTAGTTCAGAATCAAAAGTTTTATCTTTTCAATCCTCTTCTAACAGTATTAAATTTACGGGGGGAACTCCTACTGATGCATCGGTTAGCACTGCCTTTACTGGTAGAACACTTACCTCTGGTTCTAAACAAATTGATCTAGGAGTTTATTTTACAGGAGGCGTTGCCGAACCTGAGATAAATAAAACATCTGGTGATATTCTTTACATAGACAATAGAGAAGAAATTGCCCGAAATATTCGACAAAAAGAAGACATTAAAATTATTCTGGAATTTTAAAGAAACATGGCACAAGCACAAGATTTAAATATAAGTCCTTATTATGATGACTTTGATCCCAGTAATAATTTTTATAGGGTTTTATTCAAACCAGGAGTACCAGTTCAAGCAAGAGAACTAACTAATTTACAATCTATTCTTCAAAATCAAGTACAAACTTTTGGAACACATGTATTTAAAGAAGGTTCCATTGTAATTCCTGGAGCTCCTACTTTTGATAATAATTTTAATTCTGTAAAACTTAATGCTACTCAATTTGGTATTGATATTTCCATCTATACCGATAAACTTGTAGGAAAAGTTTTAAAGGGTCAATCTTCTGGTGTTACTGCATCAGTAGATATGGTAGCATTACCTGATGGTAATAATGTAGAAGATATAACACTATATGTAAAATATTTGAATAGTGGATCTAATGATCCTAATTTATACACTTTCCTTGATGGAGAAGTATTACTAGCTCAAGAAAATATTACATATGGAAATACCACTATTAATTCTGGTAGTGCAGTAGCTACATTAATATCTTCTAATGCAACTTCAATTGGATCTGCAGCAGCTGTAGGTGAAGGTGTTTATTTTATTAGAGGAACATTTGTAAATGTTCAAAGTCAAAGAATAATTTTAGATCATTATACCAATAATCCTTCATATCAAGTTGGATTAAAGGTTGATGAAGAAATAATTAGTGCAAAGGATGATCCTTCACTTTATGATAATGCACAAGGATTTACTAATTATGCTGCTCCTGGTGCCGATAGATTAAAAATTACATTAACTCTTACTAAAAGATTATTAGATGATACTACCGATCCAGATTTCTTTGAGATATTAAGAGTTGATGATGGAAATATTAGAAAAATAGTAACTAAAACTGATTATAATATAATTAAAGATTGGATTGCTGAAAGAACATACGAAGAATCGGGAAATTATGCTTTACAACCTTTTAGTATAGCTGTTGAGAATTCTTTAAATAATAGATTGGGAAATGGTGGTATATTCTTTAGTGGAGAAAGAACTGATCAGGGTAATATTCCTTCAGATGATTTAATGTGTGTAAAGGTTTCTGGAGGAGAAGCCTATGTTAAAGGTTATGATGTAACCACTGATTCTTTAACAATTTTAGATACTGATAAACCACGAGATATTGAAAAAGTAGAAACTGCTAATGTTGATTACCAAATGGGTGATCGTATAGTATTGAATAATTTAGTGGGTCAACCTCAGTATAGAAAAATCATTAATTTATATGATCAACTTAGTAGTAGTATAAATCAAATTAAAGGAGGTGCCACTCTTATAGGTCAAGCAAGATTATATTCATTAAATCCTAAAGATTCTTCTTATAGTGCAGCTAAGAGTCAATGGAATGCTTATGTTTATGATGTTCAATTATATACAAAATTAGTACTTAATGATAATGTTACTACAGCTGATTTACCTCAAAGTGGTGTAATAAGAGGATTAAACAGTGGTGCCATAGGATATGCCAATGCAGCTGGTAGTGGAACTACTGTTATGTTGAGTCAAGTTTCTGGAAGATTTATTACAGGAGAACAGATTAGTATTAATGGTATCAATTATTCTAGAAGTGTTGTTGAAGTAACTACGTATGGTGACGAAGATATTAAAGCAGTAAAACAAACAAAAGATAGTTCATCTTATTGGCAAGATTTTGTTGCAGATGTATCGTTATCTTTAAGAAATGTAATAGGAATTACAGATATTGTAGTTAGTGGAAGTCAAGATACAATAACCAGTGAACAAGGTCCTTTTAATGGAATTAAAGTTGGAGATATAATAGCATTTCCTTCAGCTGAAGTTAATATTACTTATAATAGAGTAACAGGTGTTTCACCTGATTTATTGACATTAACGGTTGAAGCTGTAGGGCAAGATGTTTCTGGGGTTTATGATGGCAATCTTGCTGGTAATGCTCAATATAGTAATTTAAAATTAGCAGTTGGAAATATATGGTCACGTGGTAATAATACTCCATTATATGAAGTATTACCCCAACCAAATATTGCATCCGTTGATTTATCATCATCAAACCTTATTGTTTCTGCACAATTAACCAATCAAATTGTTAGTGGTGCTGCTGCTACTGTGAGTGTAAATAATGTTTCCGATGGTGGAGGAGTAGCAATTTCAACAGCTTTCTTTGAGTCGTATGGTGTTAGTAGATATTCTATATTCTATGGTGAGGGTTCTAATGATGGAATTGGTACGGTTACCTCAGATAGTTTTACTTTAGTTGGAGAAGGTCAAGAGGCATCATTTACAGGATTAACTGATGATAATAAATCGGTTGTTACTGTTACAGCTAAGAAGAATGGAATTCAGAGTAAAATAAAAAATTACGAAAGGAGTAAAATACTTAATGTAACATTATCAAGACTCAGACAATCTGGATCTAATGAAAATAATACACTTAATGATGGATTAACTGCTAATACGGTTGCTTATGGTTTGAGAGTTCAAGATGAAGAAATATCCTTGAATGTACCTGATGTGGTAAGGGTTTTAGCAATATATGAATCTCTAGATAATTCACAACCCACTTTTGATGTAATTTCTTTTAATCCTATTGCTACTGTTGCTACCAATGCAATTATTGGTGAAAACATTGTAGGTCAATCTTCAAATGCAATAGCAAGAGTAGTTACTAATAATAATTCTGATCCATCTTCAGGTGGAATTAATAAATTAGGAATTGTTTATTTGAATGATAAGGTATTCAGTAATTTTGAAACAGTAGTTTTTGAAGAATCTAATATTACAACAACTATTGAAGGTATTAATGAATCAGATACAGATGCACAGTATCGTAATATTACAAAATCTTATACTTTAGATAAAGGTCAAAGAAATCAATATTATGATTATTCACGTATAGTTAGAAAAAGAAGTGCTTCTATACCTTCTAAGAGACTTTTAATTGTTTATGATAATTATACGGTTCCTTCTAATGATTCTGGAGATGTATTTACTGTTTTAAGTTATGGTAAAGAAAGATATAGTCAGGATATACCTCTTTTAGGTGATTCTAATATAAGAGCAACAGATACATTAGACTTTAGACCTAGAGTAACTGCTTTTAGTGGTACTGCAAAATCTCCTTTTGATTTTACATCAAGAACAAATACTTTTAATACTCTTCCAAAATTTTTATTATCACCCAATGGTAGTACACTTTTAGGATATGAGTTTTATTTGGGAAGGATTGATAAAATTTATTTAAATGAGTATGGAGTTTTATCGGTTCAAAAAGGTCAATCTGCTAGAAATCCACAACCTCCTCAAAATATTAATGAATCTATGGAGTTGGCTACTATCAACTTACCTCCATATTTGTATAATCCTAAAAATGCTCAAATACTATTAACGGATAATAGAAGATATACTATGAGAGATATTGGTCTTTTAGAAGATCGTATTGAAAATTTAGAAGATATGACTACTCTTTCACTTCTTGAAGTGAGTACTGAGGCATTGAGTATTAGAGATGTAAATGGTAGGGATAGATTTAAGAGTGGATTTTTTGTTGATAGTTTTATAGATAATAGTTCTGTTAATTATGATTACTCTTCTATTGATATTGATACTAGAAGGGGAGAAATGAGACCTATAGTTGCTTCGAATACTCTTCAAAGTCAACTTTTACCTGCAACTAATACTGTTGATTCCGAACTTGATTTTGGTGTTAATTATGAGTTATTAGATCCAAGAGTTCAAAAAACTGGTAATATAGTAACTTTGAAATATGATGAAGTTGATTGGTTAGAGCAAGCATATGCTACAAGTGTTAGAAATGTTAATGAATTTCATGTAATTTCTTATAAAGGAGTTGTTACTCTATCTCCTGCAAGTGATAGTTGGATAAGAACTATAAGATTGGATGAACTTGTTGAAACTATTAATAGAGAAGTTAATGAAGTATGGGTTGATGGTAGATTAAGATTAGAAGAATTTGCAGACGACAGGTTTGCAGATGATGCATGGGATATTCGCTGGGCTAACAGAACTGAGACTCAAACTAGAAGTAATGATGTTATTATTAATAGTGGTGAAGAAGGTTGGATGAGATCTAGAAATACACAATTTATTGCTGATGATTTAAAACCACGTACTAGATATTATCAATTCTTTGATGGAAATTCTGATGTTGATTTCGTTCCAAAATTATTAGAAATAGCAACAGATACTTCATTAGCAACTTATGGATCTACTGGTACATTTGAAGTTGGTGAAACAGTAAGAGGATATGTGGATGGTGAAGAAGTCATTAGTTTTAGAGTTGCTACTGCTAACCATAAAACAGGGCCATTCAATAATCCAACTACAGTATATGGAGATAATCCATATGTAGATGAGGAGACATTACAGGCAGATTATACCAATTCTTCTCCAATTCTAAATGTGGATACATTAGCATTAGCAAGTGAAAATCAAGGATTATATAGTGGATATGTAACTGTAGGAACAAGATTGGTAGGTGAAAGTAGTAATGCTATTGCATATGTTAAGGATTTAATTTTAAAAACTGATTCGTTTGGTAATGTAATAGGAACATTTTTCTTAAAGGATCCTTGGCAAGATCCTGCACCTGCAGTTAGAATTGAAACTGGAAATAAAATTTATAGACTTAGTAGTAGTTCTGTTAATAAAGCTCCAGTAAAAGGAGGTACTATAATTTCTGCTGCTCAGGCACAATATGAATCTAGAGGTACATTCGTAACTAGACAAGTTCAAACTACTAATATTATTACAACTACAACTACAGTTAGAGCAGACAGAGAGCAGGATGATCCTCTTGCACAATCATTTACTGTTGGTGGTAATGTAGAAGCTCCAGATCCTAATGTAGGTTTAGAAGATGATCAGCATGGAGTCTTTGTAACTGCTGTTGATTTATTTTTCCAATCTAGGGATGAAGATGATAATGGAGTTGCTGGAAATAGTAGTGTAACAGTAGAAATTAGAACACTTGAATTGGGTACTCCTACTAGAACAGTTGTGGGATCCCCTGTTATTGTTCCCTCATCTGATATCTTAATTTCGGATACCGCCGATGTAGCAACTAAGGTTACTTTCCCTCAACCAATCTATTTACCCCCAGGTAGAGAATATGCAGTAGTTCTTCTTGCACCTACAAGCGATAAGTATCAAGTATGGGTTGCAGTAATGGATGAAGAAGCAGTAAATATAGCTACTCTTCCTAATGTTGCTGCTAAAAAATATACCCAACAATGGGCTTTAGGCAGTTTATTCTTATCTCAAAATGGGTCTATTTGGACACCTAAACAGAGAGAAGATCTTAAATTTAAATTATATAAAGCTAAGTTTACAGAAAATTCTGGAACTGCTTTCTTTGCTAATCCCACTTTAGATGAAAGTAATGGATATGTATCGAATCTTGCTAGTAATGCTATAACAACTTTACCTAAAAAAGGTCAAATAGGTATTACAACTCTTGCAACAGGTAACACTGGAATTAATACACTTACTGATACTACCAGAAAAATTGTAGGATATACAAATGATGGATCTAATGCATATGTGATAGGTGGAGGTGGCCCAGTTAGTGGTGCAAGTGGAATTATAACAGGTGGAAACAGTTATAATGCAACTACAGGGGTTGTTAAAACATTTAATATTATAGGTAGTGGTGTTAATTATGAACTTAATAATATAACTATCAATGATGGTGTTATTACAGGATTCCAAACTTCTCGTGTAGGAACTGGATATACTGGAGGAGATGTGGTAGGTATTGTAACAGCAGACATGGAAGGAAATGTTGGTACTGGTGCATTAATAACAATTACTGACACTGGCGGTTTGGATACTCTTTATCTGTCTGGTATTCAAGGAACTGGATCTGCAGGTGGTGGTGGATTTATAAAAAATCAAAATATAAGATATTATGATGATGCTGGGGCTATTCAAGACTTAGTAGGCGGTCTTTGGGAAGGTTTACAAGTTAATGCTGCACCATATGATGGAAATTATATAAAAGTTGATCAATTTGAACATGGCATGAATGCTACTAATAATAAATTGGAACTGAAAGATATTAAGAGTAATTTAAATACTACTACATTATCATCTAATTTAGTTGAGACTGACAGCACTATAAGTGTTGGTTCTACATTATCTCCTGATCTTAATAAATTTGAAGGAATTGCAGTTGGTGCTGCGAATACTGGTTATATTAGAATTGGTGATGAAATTATTGGATATGAATCTGTTGGTACTGGAGTTTTAGAAACTATTACAAGAGGGGTAGATTCTACTCAATCTATAAATCATGATGTTACTACTCCAGTTCAAAAATACGAACTCAGTAACGTATCTTTAAGAAGAATAAATAGGCAGCATACTATTTCTCCTCTTAATATTGCTTTAGATAGTTATTATGTTGGATTTGCTGCTACTGCAGGTAAAAATAGATCTACGGATAATAATACCGATAATATACCTGCATTAGCTTTTGGTGGAACAGAAGATGTATTCTGTGGAGGATCTAATGCCACTGCAACTAGAAATATCCAGTTCGATGCAATAGTTCCTAATTATAATGTAATAACGCCAGCAGCAGTCACTGGAGCAACAGCATCGGTAAGAACTGTAACTGGAACTAGTATTGATGGTAATGAGGTTTCATTTATTGATCAAGGATTCCAACCTGTTCAATTGAATACATTAAATAACTTTAACACTCCTAGACTTGTATGTTCTAAAGTAAATGAAACAACTTATTTAACTAATATGGAGAGAAATAAGTCATTTACAACAGCAATAAATTTAACCACTACTAATGAGAATGTATCTCCTATAATTCAAACTGACATTTCTTATACTGAATTTAGATCTAATAGGTTAAATAATCCTATAACCAATTATCCAGATAGTAATTTAGTTAGTTCTGGAATTTATGATCCTAATAGTGCAATTTATGTCTCTAGAACAGTTTCTTTAGATAAACCTGCAGATTCTTTAAAGGTTCTTTTCTCTGCTTTTAGAAGTGCTTCTTCCGATATTAGAGTTCTTTATAATTTGATTAGAGCAGGTTCTAATCAATCAAATCCTACATTTGAATTATTTCCTGGTTATGATAATTTGACTGATTCGACTGGAGATGGTTTTGGAGATAGGGTAATAGATTCAGCTAAAAATAATGGAAGACCTGATGCGTTTGTTCCAGCAAGCATAGATGGTCAATTTTTAGAGTATCAATTTAGTGCTGATAATTTAGGTGAATTTGTTGGGTATTCTATTAAAATCATACTTTCAGGAACAAATCAAGCATCTGCTCCTAGAATTAGAGATCTTCGTACTATTGCTATTAAATGATTAAAGTTGAAGGTCATCCTCATTTATACCGTGATAAAAAATCAGGTGCGATTATTAATACCGATAGTATTGGGTATCGTTCAAGATTAAATACAATCACTTCAGTAAACAATGAAAAAAATGAATTAAAGAGAATGAGAGAGGAAATTGATGAATTGAAAGGTCTTTTAAAAAAGCTGGTTGAATCGAAATATAAATAACTAGTAAGGTTCTTGTGAGAATATATGGCCGCCGTATATGTTAGTAATCTTGTAATCAATACGGGAAGTACTTTTACACAAACATTTAATTTAGAAGCAACTAATACCAATGCTCCATTAGATTTGACTGGTTATACTATCAGTTCTCAAATGAGGAAATGGGCTGGAAGCTCTACGAAAACTGATTTTACTGCCACGATTGCTTCTCCTCCTACAGCAGGAGAAATATCTTTGACTCTGACTGCTACTGAAACTACCAGTTTAAAAGCAGGTAGGCATGTTTATAATGTTGTTATTACTAAAGGCACTACAAAAGAAGTCGTTGTTGAAGGAACGGTTCTTGTAAGGGAAGGGGTAACACGATAATGGCAAATGTTAAGGTAAGAGTAGGAGCCCAAAATGCAATAAAAGTTCTTTCCAGTGCATCTGGTGGTCGTGCTCTTTTTGCCGAAGAAGCGACCAATGTTATTGGGGGAATTGCATCAGTAACAGCTTTACATGTTTCTGGTCTTTCTACATTTGTAGGTTTCTCTACTTTTACTGATAATGTTTTTGTTAGTGGAATTTCTACTTTTGTAGGAGTATCTAGTTTTCTTTCGAGTGTAAATGTAACTAGTAATGTTACCATTGGTGGAACTCTTCAAGTTGGAGATACTATTTTTGGTACCGATATTGATACTAGAAATTTAAGATCTAGTGGAATTACTACCTTAGCATCTGCTGGTGGAATAACAACCACTGGTGGTGATTTATATGTTGGTGGTGATTTATTTGTTAAAGATGATATTGTATATGATGAAGTAACTGGTAGAAATATTAATATTACTGGTATTGGTACTATTGAGCAATTAGTAGTTCCTGGAAATGCTGGTATTGGTAGTTTAAATGTAACTGGTATTTCTACACTCGGTGGAACGTTAAGTGTTGCTGGTGTTGCTACATTTAGTGATGTTACTAAATTTGATAATGCTGATGTAGTTTTCCAGGGTGCTGCTGCAGCTCAGAATATGACCTGGGATGCTTCTGAAAATGATTTAGAGTTTACTGATCTTGCTAGAATAAAATTCGGAGATAGTGATGATCTGGAGATATGGCATGGAGGTGGTAATAACAGTCATATAAAAAATTCTACTAATGATCTTAAAATTCGTAGTGATTCACTCATACTCAAAAGAGCAGATGATAGTGAGGCATATCTTAAAGCTACTGTTAATTCAGATGTAAAATTATATTATAATGGCAATGAGAAATTTGCCACTACTGACGAAGGTGTTAATGTAGTTGGTAATGTAACTGCAGTTGATGGAACCTTTAGTGGTAATGTTTCTATTGCAGGAACTTTAACAAAAGAAGATGTAACAAATATTGATTCTGTTGGAATTGTAACAGCAGGAAAAGGACTTAGAGTTACCACTGGTGGAATAGTTGTAACTGCTGGTGTTTCTACATTTAATGATGATGTACAATTTCCTGGTGCTGCATATAATATTCTATGGGATAAAGCAACAAGTAAGTTTAAGTTTGATGACAGTGCCCAATTAGTATTTGGTAGTGCATCAGGCGGTGATATGAAACTATTCCACCAGAGTGGAAATAGTACTATAAGGAATGAAACAGGGCAATTTAGAATTGCTGGTAATGATATAAGATTACAAACTCAAAATCATAGTGAGGATTACCTTTTAGCTGTTGATGGTGGATCTGTATCCATATTTTATAATGATGTAAAACGTCTTGAAACTAGCTCTTCTGGAGTTGATATTACCGATACTTTAAATGTTGTTGGAATTACAACATTAGCAAGTAGTGGAGGTATTACTACTACAGGTGGTGATCTTTATGTTGGTGGAGATTTATATGTAAAAGATGATCTAACATTCGATGAATTTACTGCTAGAAATGCTAATATTACTGGTATTTTAACTGCAGCAACTGCTAATGTTAGTGGAACATTAACTGCTGGATTAATCGATGGAGGTACCTACTGATGGCAAAACCAACAACTAGACAAGAACTTAAAGATTATTGTTTAAGACAATTAGGAGCTCCTGTATTGGAGATTAATGTTGATGATGATCAAGTAGATGATTTAATAGATGATGCGTTACAACTTTTTAATGAACGTCATTTTGACGGTGTTGAAAGGATGTATTTAAAATATAAAGTAACACAAGATGATATTGATAGAGGAAAAGCAGATCCTACTACTGGTGTAGGTATTGTTACAACAACTGCCAATTCTACTGATGTAAGTGGTGTAGGAACTATGTCATTCAATTGGTATGAAAATTCTAATTTTATTCAAGTTCCAGAATCAGTTATTGGTGTAGAAAAGATATTTAAGTTTGATACCAGTTCTATTTCTGGTGGAATGTTTAGTATAAAATATCAACTCTTTTTAAATGACTTATATTATTTTAATTCTATTGAATTGCTACAGTATACTATGGTGAAAAGGTATCTAGAAGATATAGATTTTCTATTAACTACGGATAAGCAAATAAGATTTAATCAAAGACAAGATAGATTATATTTGGATATTGATTGGGCTTCAGAAGAGGCTGGAACTTATTTTGTTCTTGATTGTTATAGACTTTTAGATCCTACCACATTTACTGGTGTATGGAATGATTCATTCTTAAAGAGATATGCAACTGCTCTTATAAAAAGACAGTGGGGTCAAAATTTAATTAAGTTTAGAGGAGTTAAATTACCTGGTGGAATTGAATTTAATGGAAGAGAAATATATGATGATGGTCAAAGAGAAATAGATTATATTAGAGAAAAAATGAGTAGTGAATATGAATTACCACCTCTTGATTTGATAGGATAATGGCACTAAATTCCTTTTTTCTACAAGGTTCTCAAGGAGAACAAAGATTACTCCAAGATTTGATTAACGAACAGTTATCAATGTATGGAGTTGAAGTACTTTATCTACCTAGAAAACTTATCAATACCGATAATATTTTTAGGGAAGTGGAATCTTCTGCGTTCAATGATAACTTTGCAATAGAAGCATATGTTAACACATATGAGGGATATACTGGTGCTGGAGATATAATGACTAAATTTGGTATGAGTCTAAAAGATGATTTGGTGGTTACAATATCAAAAGAGAGATTTGAAGATTTTATTTCTCCATTTTTATTAACAATGCCAGAGGGTGAAATTAATGTAGCAACTAGACCAAGGGAAGGTGATTTAATATATTTCCCATTGGGACAAAGAATGTTTGAGATAAAATTTGTAGAACATGAAAAACCATTTTATCAATTACAAAAAAATTATGTATATGAATTGCAGTGTGAATTATTTGAACTTGAAGATGAAGTTGGTGGATGGGATGAAGCTTCTACTGGTATTGAAGAGGTTGATAATAGTGTCTTAGAATATGGATATACAACCGAGTTACAATTAATTTCCATAGGTTCAACTGCAACTTTAGGAGTAACTACAACATCAGGATATATTAGAAATATTTTCCTCAATAATGATGGATATGGTTATACACAAATTCCTACAGTGGCAATTACTACAGCACCATCGGGAGGTGTAGATGCCAAAGCAGTGGCAATAACAACTCATGTTGATAACATATATTCTGTTAAAGAAATTTTATTAACTCAACCAGGTTTTGGTTATACGGTAGCACCAACAGTTACTATAGTAAGTGCCGCAACTACTGCTACAAATGGTATTACTACTACTCATGGTGTAGGAGCAGCTGCTACTGCTAGATTGGTTACTGATGGTATTGGTATTTCAACAGTCACTATTATTGATCAAGGTTCGGGTTATGTCAATACACCAGAATTGTATTTCACCAGCCCAACTGCTGCTGCTGGAATTGTAACTGCAAGTGGAAGAATAGTAGTTGGTGCATCAAACACAGTCAGTGAAATTCTTATTGCGGATGCTGGTATTGGATATACGGTTGGAACAGGAATTGCTACAGTCGGTTCTCCTCACTTGATAACAGGTATTGGAACGTATCAATTCAATGAGCAGGTTATAGGGTCTGTTACAGGTGCTATAGGTAGAGTTAAGAGTTGGCATAAGGATACAGGTATACTCAAACTCGGAACTACAGATGGTGAATTTGGTGGTGGTGAAATAGCAGTAGGATCTACTTCTGGTGCACAATATAGTATTGATTATATTAAGTCAGCTGAATTTGCTGATAAATACGATCAGAACGAAATAATAGAGTCAGAAGCTGATTCTATTATTGATTTTAGTGAATCAAATCCCTTTGGCCAAGTATAATGTTAGGAACTTATTATTACCACGAAATTATTAGAAAGACTATTATAGCTTTTGGAACGTGCTTCAATGCTATTGATATTCAACATAAAGATGGTTCAGGAGACCAGTATTCGGAATTAAAAATTCCTTTATCATATGGCCCTGCTCAAAAATTTCTTGCTAGATTAGAACAGCAAGCAGATTTAAATAAATCAGTTCAAACAACATTACCTAGAATGTCTTTTGAAATGAACAATATTGCTTATGATCCTACCAGAAAAGCAGGTGTTACTCAAACGTTTAAGACTTCTGATGGAACTAATTTGAAAAAGGTTTATATGCCAGTTCCTTATAATATTGGATTTGAATTGAGTATTTTTACAAAATTAAATGATGATGCATTGCAGATTGTAGAACAGATATTACCCTACTTTCAACCTGCATTTACTTTAACAGTTGATTTAGTAAGTTCAATTGGAGAAAAAAGAGATATTCCATTAGTTTTGGATAATATATCTTTTCAAGATGATTATGAAGGAGATTTTTCAACTAGAAGAGCACTTATCTATACTTTAAATTTTACTGCTAAGACTTATCTATTCGGTCCTATTGCTGATACCACGGATGGTCTTATTAGGAAAGTTCAGACAGATCTATATAGTGACACTGATGTTAAGACGGCGAAACGAGAAATGAGATATACTGTTACTCCTGTTCCGGCTGATGCTGGTCCAGCAGATGACTTTGGATTTAGTGAAAATTGGCAAGATTTAGGAGATTCTAGAGATTATAGTCCAACAAGACAAGAGGATATTTAAGAGTCATGTCTACTTATGATCCTATTGATGAGGCACTTAATACTAGTAGTATTGAAGTAAGTAATACTCCAGAAAATGGATGTGTTACAAGAAAAGAGAGTCTTAACAATGTTACTGAAGTTAACAAAGATTATGAATACACTCGTGCCAATTTATATTCTTTGATTGAAAAGGGTCAAGAATCTCTTAATGGTATAATGGATGTAGCAAATGAAACTGCAAGTCCTAGAGCTTATGAGGTTGCTGGTCAAATTCTTAAGTCAGTTGCTGATACTACTGATAAGTTGATGGAACTTCAGAAAAAAGTTAGAGAAGTTGATGAAGAGATGAATAAAACTACTAATAATGTTACCAATAATGCTGTGTTTGTAGGATCTACAACTGAGTTATCAAAGATGCTGAAAGATGGATTTCTAAATAATAATAAGAAATCTTAAGTAAATCTTATGACAACTCCATGCGACTGTAAGGGATGTGGATGCGATCCCTGTATAAAATGTGGTAAATCACACCATTAATTGAGGATTTAGATTATGGCTTCCAATGAGATATATTTGGGTAATCCCAATTTAAAGAGGGCTAATACTCAACATGAGTATACTGAAGAGCAGATAATAGAGTTTATGAAATGTAAACAGGATCCTGTTTATTTTGCACGAAATTATATTCAAATTGTTTCTCTGGATCATGGTCTAGTGAAATTTGACATGTACGATTTCCAAGAGAAATTGATTGAAAGATTCCATGAACATAGATTTAATATATGTAAGATGCCACGACAGACTGGTAAGTCTACGACGTGTGTGTCTTATTTACTGCATTATGCAGTTTTTAATGATAATGTAAATATTGCTATTCTTGCAAACAAGGCATCTACTGCTAGAGATTTATTAGGTAGATTGCAACTTGCTTATGAAAATTTACCTTCATGGATGCAACAAGGTATAATCTCTTGGAATAAAGGTAGTTTAGAATTAGAGAATGGTTCTAAAATATCCTCAAACTCTACTTCATCATCTGCTGTTCGTGGTGGATCTTATAACGTTATATTCCTTGATGAGTTTGCATTCATTCCAAATCACATTGCTGATGATTTCTTTGCATCAGTTTATCCTACAATTACATCTGGTCAATCTACTAAGGTTATTATAGTTTCTACCCCACGGGGTATGAATCATTTCTATCGTATGTGGCACGATAGTGAAAAAGGTAAGAGTGAATATGTTCCTACTGATGTTCATTGGAGCGAAGTTCCTGGTAGAGATGCTGTATGGAAAGAGCAAACTATTGCCAATACTTCTGAGGAACAATTTAAGATTGAGTTTGAGTGTGAGTTCTTAGGATCTGTTAATACTCTTATTAATGCAAGTAAGTTAAAAACTCTTGTATATGAGGAACCTAAGAAGAAAAATGCAGGTCTTGATATTTACTTAGATCCAATACCAGAACATAATTATATAATTACGGTTGATGTTGCCAGAGGATTAGGTAATGATTATTCTGCTTTCTTAGTATTTGATATAACGGAATTTCCTTATAAGGTTGTTGCCAAATATAGAAATAATGAAATTAAACCAATGTTATTTCCTAATGTTATTTTTGATGTAGCTAAAGGGTATAATGAAGCTTACTTATTGATAGAAGTTAATGATATTGGAGATCAGGTAGCAAGTATTCTCCAGTATGATTTGGAATATGAGAATTTATTAATGGCTACAATGAGAGGAAGAAATGGTCAGATTGTAGGTCAAGGATTTTCGGGTAAGAAAACTCAATTAGGAGTTAGAACAACATCTGCAGTCAAAAAATTAGGATGCTCTAATTTGAAGACTATGCTTGAGGATGATAAAATACTTTTATGGGATTATGATATCATTTCCGAATTAACTACATTTGCTCAGAAACATAATTCGTTTGAGGCAGAAGAAGGTTCTAATGATGATTTAGCTATGTGTCTGGTTATATTCTCATGGTTATGTGCACAAGATTATTTTAAGGAGATGACTGATAATGATGTACGTAAAAGAATTTATGAAGAACAAAAAAATCAAATAGAACAAGATATGGCTCCATTTGGATTTGTTGCTACAGGATTAGAAGATGAAAGTTTTGTAGATAAGGATGGGGATACTTGGCATGTAGATGAATATGGGGATAGATCTTACATGTGGGATTATATGTGATAAAAAAATACATGTAAAAAAGATATTTTAATAAATATTTCTAGAATAAATTTGGACTGCGAGGGGAAAACAAGATGCCACTAAATTTAGCATCTCCTGGAATTTTAGTTAAAGAAATTGATTTAACTCTTGGGAGAATTGATCCAACATCAGATAAAATAGGTGGAATTGTAGGACCTTTTGCAAAAGGCCCAGTGGGAACACCAGTTTTAATAGGTAATGAGAATGACTTATTAAATACATTTGGAAAACCATATAATACCGATAAGCAATATGAAACTTGGTTAACTGCATCCTCATATCTTGCGTATGGCGGATCATTGAATATTATTAGAGCAGATAGTAATAAACTTAGAAATGCCTTTATAGGTACTGCTACTAGTGTAAGAATTAAGAGTGCTGAAAATTATGAGGAATTGAGTTATGATGAAAATATTATTCCTTCAGTAACCGTTGCTGCAAGAAACCCTGGAAGTTGGGCAAATAATATTAAAATCGGAATTATTGATGGTAGAGCCGATCAAACCATTGGTATAGGTTCAACTGCAGGTTTAGGAGTCGGAGTAGGAGTTACTCAATCCGTTCCTGCAGGAACTGTTGTTTCTAAAACAGGAGTTGGTGCTGGTACTACTGAACTTCTTGAGGGATATTTCAAGGGTATTATTACAGGACTCAGTACCTCTACCATAGACGTTAAGGTTTTAAGTCATGTTAATGCCTTCTCTACGGAAACTTCTCAAACCTATAATAGCATTTATAAGTTTAGGGCAGGAGTTTCAACTGCTGCAAACCCAATAGATTGGTTAAGGTTCCATAGTATAGGCAGTGAAGGCGGTGACGCACCATTCAGTACCGCTAAGTCTAATACTGCAATAGATTGGTTTGATAATCAGGAACTTGAGATTTCAACTGCAACAGTTGGTGGTGCAACAACTACTAATACAATTAAGTGGAATACTCTTGCAGATCGCCCCACAACTTCAGAATTTGCATCTGCTAGAGGTGCAAGATTTGATGAAGTTCATGTTGTTGTAGTTGATGGTGATGGAACTATTAGTGGAAATGTCGGAACAATTCTTGAAAAGCATTTGAATCTTTCAAAGGCAAAAGATGCTGAGTTTTCTGTAGGTTCACCTTCATACTGGAGATCATACTTAGAGAATAATTCAACATTAATTTTTGGTGGTGGAGAACCTACAGGAGTTGTAACTACGGGATATAGTTCAGGATTTAAGCTTGCTGCGGATACTGGTTGGGATCAAAATGCCGAAGGTATTATTTTTGCTGGTGTTGGTAATTTAAATGGTGTACTGGCAGGAGGTAAGAATTATGGCGGTATTTCTACCATTACTTCAACTGGAGCACTTAATTCAGAGTTGGGTGACTTAGTTTCTGGTTATACATTGTTTGAGAATGATACTAATGTTGATGTAGATTTCCTATTGATGGGATCTGCAAAACAAGGTCAAGATGAGGCACGAGCACTTGCTACTAAATTGATTGCTGTAGCAGATACAAGAAAGGATGCAATCGCATTCATTTCTCCTCATAGATCAACTATGATAACTGACAATCCTGATCAGGAAACTGTAGATGTTGTTTTAAGTGATGCAACTATTACTGATAATGTAATTAATTTCTTTAATCCAATAACTTCATCATCATATGCAGTATTCGATAGTGGATACAAGTATATGTTTGATAGATTTAATAATGTTTTCCGTTATGTTCCTTTGAATGGTGATATTGCTGGATTATGTGCCAGAACAGATATTAATGCATTCCCTTGGTTCTCACCTGCTGGTACAGCAAGAGGTGCTATTCTTAATGCAGTTAAGTTAGCATACAATCCCTCTAAGACTCAAAGAGATCGTCTTTATTCTGCACGAGTCAATCCTGTTATTTTCTCACCTGGTGCTGGAATTGTCTTATTTGGTGATAAGACTGCATTTGCTAAAGCATCAGCATTTGATAGAATTAACGTTCGTAGATTATTCCTCTTCTTAGAAGATGCAATTTCTGCTGCAGCGAAAGATCAACTCTTTGAGTTTAACGATGAAATTACAAGAACTAATTTTGTAAATATTGTTGAACCTTTCCTACGTGATGTTCAGGCTAAACGAGGAATTACAGATTATGTTGTTATTTGTGATGAGACTAATAACACTGCCGCAATTATTGATGCGAATGAGTTTGTGGCTGATATATACATTAAGCCTGCAAGATCAATTAACTTCGTTGGTCTTAACTTCATCGCCACTCGAACTGGCGTTGCATTTGAAGAAGTAATCGGTAACGTTTAATAGAGGTTTAAAAAAATGCCAAGCCGTGTTCAACAAAATAGCATTCCTTTAAGGAAGATAAG
>VTLG01012677.1_pt1 | contig 36741 bp, 60 predicted proteins | sample 4694571 | NCBI WGS metagenome assembly VTLG01 (sample SAMN12604809, study PRJNA352737) | marine metagenome | biome: ENVO:00000447; feature: ENVO:00000209|ENVO:00000569|ENVO:01000036; material: ENVO:00002151; isolation source: viral sequences binned using virsorter ...
TCTAACTTTTGAACCTATAATCTCTAATTGATTTGCTCCAAACTTGCTAGCATTTCCATTAATCTTGAAATCATAATATACAAACAAGACATTTTCTGCAACTTGCTCTATTGCACCACTTTCTGCAATGTCAGATAGCTTAGGCCTACCATCACCTCTAACTTCTAATGCTCTATTAAGCTGAGATAATAAAAACACGCAAGCATTCTGACTCTTTGCCAACCATTTATAATCATTGACTAGCTTTTCTAATTGAAATCTCCTATGGTCAAACTTCTGCTCAGGAGATATTAATTGGATGTAATCGTCAAAAATTATATCAGGTTTAAACTTCTTAATTTCTGCTGCAGATTGAGAGAATGTGTTTAGATTATCAAACATACAAAACCTATCCTCTGAATATTTTTCTGCAACTTTCTTCTTCACATTGTTTAATTTAGCTATAGTCTCTAAATCGTTTAATATACCTTTCCTAATTGATAGGTAAGACAATTCTCCACTCTCTAAAACTAAAATCTTTTTAAGCATCTCGACATTTGTCATTTCTCTATTAACAACCAATACCCTTAAACCTTGCTCTATACAGGACTTCACTACATTAATCATAGCAGTAGTCTTTCCATGTCCTGGTCTGCCACCTAATATGCTTATCTCCCCTCTAGTTAAACCTCCTGCTAAAGAGTCTATCCCATCAAAGCCTGTTTTTATAATATTGACATCGCTATTCTGTATATTATCTATCGTATCCTCTAACTCATCTTCTATTACAAACTTCGTACCTGGCTTTATATCTATCAAAGCGCCTATACTTGTATGAGCATCAGACATAAGATTATAAATATCTGAATTATTATTATATGCAGAATCATTTATAAGAGTAGTTTTATTTATCACTTGCCTTAATAGATATTTTTCATATACCTGCTTTGCATAGTAAGAGTGATTGCTAGTTGGGTTTCCTAGCAACCCTGTAACAAAATACGCATCAACACCATTGGACTTATCCTTCTCTGTAAGCCTACCACATACTGTAACCATATCAATAGGCTCTTGGTTATTATGCATGTTACTAAGTATCTCAAACATTCTAGCATTCTCTTGAAAATAAAAATAATCTTTATTTAAATATCCAGAATACTCATCTAATATTTTTTCATTTTCTAATATTGAGCACAGAATTGCTCTTTCTCCCTCTTTTGAAGAGGGATTAATCTTATCAGACATTTCAACCTTTCTTATTTTTTATTGTTTAACTTTTGAATTATTATATCTACTTTTTTCTCTAGAATTAAAAACCTTTCTTCTATCGACTGCTTTCTTTTTTCTATATATTTAATACCTTTTTTCTCTTCATAATATGTCATTAAATTTATCCTCCACCCAATCAATAATCTGTAAACATAGAGTTATAACTGTTAAAATTAATAAAATTACGCCAATCCCTACAAGTATTTGAAGTATCATATTATCCTTTCTAGAGGGAAATATCCCTACTACACATATCGTGGTCAGCAATATATGTACTGAATCTTCACAAATTCAATTTGCAGTAGGGCTATTTACCTAATATTCTTTTAATCTCTTTTAATGTAGCTCTAGCTCTATCGCTATTTGGATTATAGTAAGAACTATTCTCCCCTATCCAATCCAAGCTATCAATACATATTTTAAGGCACTCTTTAAGCCTACTATTTTTATTTTTACTATTTATGTCTCGATGCATTCCTTGCATGTCTATTCTCCAAATAAGAAGATATAAGGTATTTATATATATACCACTTCCCATTAGATTCTTCTCTATATCTATCCATTGTCTTTTTATCTATATACTCACTTCTCATCAAATTCTCCATTACTAGGAGAGGGCAGGTAAGAAAGGAATAGCAAGAGAGACTTACTAAAAAAGAAACCCACCCTCTCATTTTTAAATTAATACATTTTTTTCTTTTATGCTACTATTTTATTGTTTGCTAGACTTTTGCTTCTTATACCTATAAAACGTGGCTCTAGATATACCTGCCTTGTCACAGACAAACTCTCTACTGAAACCAAGATTATTATGTAAGAACATAAGCAAGTCTAACTTTCTGCTCCCTTTCCTAATCAAAATGGTAAATCCTCCATTTCCAAGTCTCTAGTCTCTCCATCAGACCACTTGTCAAAGTTTTTAACATTCATAGAGAATTTCTGATTACCATCTTTATCTTTCCATGGAGCAACATCTATATAAGACATTAGAGGTTTCCCTATTACATCTTCTGCCTGCAATTCAGGTAAAGTTTTAACTACTCTCTTTTCTCCATCTATCTCTACTTCTACTTCAGGACACTCAATGCCTATAGACTCACAGAAATGTAAGTATTTATCGTTACCACCTGGATTTGCCTCAAAGTCATCTCCATCTGTAGGATTAAGGAAAAAGAATACACCTCCACCTTTAACCCTTCTACCTGCAAAAGATGCTCCTTTAACTTCTCCACCATTAGCATTCTTGAAAGTTAAGTCCTTAACAGCATCTGCTATTTCTACAAAGAAATTAAATACCTTTGCTTTGTACTTCTTTCTAACAGAAACCTCTGCTACCTTACATTCTGTTATATGGCTTGGATATAACTGCTTTGCTACTAGGTTTACATTTTTATTTTGGCTAGGGTCATAGTAGTGATGTGTATCACTCTTTTCCATAGCATCTAATATACTGCTCATTTACTCTCCTTCATTTTATTTAGTTTTATTATTGTTTGTTTATAGTTTTGAGAGTTTATACCCAAACTATCTACTTCGTCTTTTATCTTATCAGATAATTCATCATTACCTATATCTGATAGAATTTTTTCTAGATTATCTTTTTGCTTATCATCTAAATTATAATCTACAACTTGCTTTCTGTAAACATCATCTGCTATATTGCATAATCTATTGACTGCAACCTTAAAAGCATCTGTATTTGCAGACTTTAGATTGTTAGAGATATTTACATACCCTTTTGCATTTTTAGCTATTCTATGCGATGCTACTGATTCAAAATATCTAGGCAATCCTTCATCTACCACAGTTAGCCTACCATGAACTATTATTTCTACATCTCCTAGAATCTCATACTTCTTTATCTCCCAACTCCACATAGGGAAATGCTTATTAAGTAAGCCCCTCATATAACCCTCATCTACATAGTCAAACCCATCTGCCCTAGTTTCTATATAAGGCTTAGGGGTATCCATGTTAGACAAATCTTCATGCTTCTTTATTAAGTTATCTATTTGTTGCTTTATAGCCATAGCCTGCATCTGTTGTTGGCTAGGCATATTATTACTATCACTCATCTACTACTCCTTTATTGTCATTATCACATTTTGTCTTATACATACAATATCTACACTCCCACTCTTTTACAGGGGATACGTTGGGTCGAAGATTTGGCAAACCTAGGGAATGCTCTTTTACGATTTCTTTCCAATAAGATTCAGCAGTAAGTAACCTTGACATATCTATGTCTACCTCCTTAAGTACCGAAGTGTCCTTATTGTAATATAGTAGAGCCATCCCATCTAGCCTACCAAATCTCCTCTTTACGCCAACACCATATATTGCTACTTGTAATTCTTGATGTATGCTAGGGTCTTTCTCTTTATTTCTACCAAACTTCATTCTATAAGACCAAGCATTTATAGTCTTAATATCATAGAGATAAACCCTACCATCATCTAATTCTATTATTAAATCTGCGAACCCCCTAACTTTTAAATCTTCTAGAAAGATAGGTTCTTCTATATAAACATTCTTTATCATAATTTCCTTTACAATAGAGAGCCTCACATATTCCTTTGCCTGTTGGAGTGCTTTCTCCTACCTAGGTTTTAATTCAGGACTTACAGGACCAGTTATTGACTCTCTATTATTTCTTCTTTGCAAACATACCATTATAACACTTGGTACAAATCTTCTTCCTATAATCTTCTACTAAATCTGCTACTGCTGTATGTGGTTTTATTAGATACATGTTCCTAGATTTATAAGCACTAGAGTGACACATCTCACATTTAGCAATAGTCTTTCCTAGTTGTTTATCTAACTCAGGCACTAATATCTCCAATTATTTCTAATATGCTCAGGTAGTAATGACCAAGGCATATAAGCATAATGCTCTCCATCTCTGAGAATCTCTACATAAGGTTTCTCTGTTGAGTGATTATATCTACCTTTCATTGTATATACTGAACCATCTACATCTATCATTTTTTCTCCTTTTCTCTATTTATTATAAATATTAACAAAAACCTTTAAAGGGTTTTTGTTATATATATTATATATATATATATAGTATATATTATATAGTTTCTTTTGCTTCTTTTCTTTTGATTGCTTCTACAAGTGCATTTTGTATGTCAGTATGAACTAAATCTCCCAACCTAAACACTCGCATTACCTTATCTTCTATTTCCTCTGTAGGTTCTAGTCTCATTACACTCTCATAGTATAATTTCCTAGAACACATACCACTAGAACTAGCTCTATAACTGATACCCTCTTTTGGGTACTTTTCTAGCATTTCTTGTCTCTTATCTGCCGATTGAGACTTTATATAATCATTGTAAATTTTTTCAATATCGATTGATTTTAAACTCATTAAAAACTCCATTTGTTGAACATTTTAAATTACAAATAAATAATGACAATACCAAACATTTTTTAAACTTTTTTAATAATCTCAATTCAGTTTCAATCAGTATTTTTATGAGCATTAAAAAATAAGAATATTATTTGAGATTGGTTAAAAAATATAACCATAAAAATATAATCATAGAAAAAAAATGCCAATAGAAAAAGAGGCTCTATGAACCTCTTTCTCTTTTAGCTTCTAGGTAATTCTACCTATTATTCTTTATCTTCTTCTTTTATCTCCCACTTTAAATCAGATAGATAGTTTCTTAAACCATTTATCTCATCTTCCATACTCCTCACAGAATATCTAGCATCTTCTGCACTACTTTCAGCACTAGCGACGTTATCCTCTGCATCATACCTATAGTTATCTATCTCTTCTAGATACCCATTTATCTTGTTAATATCTACTTTACATTCTAGCTTTGCCCCTTCAATTAAAGCAAGTATATCCTCTGCTAGAGTATTCTCTGTAGATTTTAATAGATGAATTGCTTCATCTAGTTTATGACTTCTATTAGTTAGTTTTATTAGCTCTTCAGCTATTGATTTTACATTAGACATATTATGTCTCCTTTCTTTTTTCTGTTATTGTTTCAAACTCTACCCATTCTTCTATCCAATTCATAGTCTCGCCATTGTCTAGAAGAAAGACTATAGCATCTTCTTTGCTATCAAACTCCATTTCATTATCTTCATCATCTAATAGGTATTGATAGCCATTTAGCCCTAGAACTCCATCATTACACATAAGTGTCTTGCATACTACTTTACTCATCTTTACCTCCTTACTGCTAGTATTCTAGCAACTTTTATTAGCGTTATCATATATAGTATATTGACTACTAGATATGGATTAGTAAAGTACTCTATAAGAGGACACATATTATTGCTCCTTTCTAATCATAGAGAAGGGAACATTGTATGCACCTTTATTCTCTATATCTACTACTGCTCTAGTTCTATTAATCTTTAATAGTACCCCTCTCTCTACATTTCCATTACTATGTACTAGAACATTATCTCTTATTGCCAATGAAGATATAGTGCTCCTACCTAAATCCTTTTTTCTAGTCTTTAGATAGCCCTGAACTTCATCTATCTGCTCCATAGTTTCTAGACACATAATCTCTTTATATAACTGAAACATAGTTTCTTCTTTCGTTCTATTAGTCATTACTGACTCCTTTCTTTGTTTATTAATTAACATTCTAGAGAAACATCATCCATTAGTCCATTACAAGCTATAGCTCTACCTATAAAGCCTACTCCTTCTTCCTCATACTTTAGTACAAACTTTAATAGAGGAAAGTCTTTAGATACTTTCTCTAGGAAGCGTACAGGAGGGGCCCAAGCACTATCAAAACTATATTCTAGATATTCTTCATCATCATAGTTTAGACAGGCACTTATATCCCACTTTGTACCCCAATGCTCTACTCTCCAATCATACCAATTAGGTTCATCGCCAAAGGCTTTAGTGCCTTCTAGTTCTTTAGGCATAGGATATAAGTTATTCATAGATAGAGAATTAACAATCTCTCCACCTTCTTCTATAACCTCTGCTCTAGATACGAACTCTTTCATTTGCTTTCTAGCTTTATCTTCATCTTCTACTTTACACCATAAAGATACAGCTAATCTATTACCACACCAATTAGGCATATATAACTCCTTTCTTTTTCAAAAAACGTGGGTAGTATCATCAGTAGGCAAGTTCCCATCTTACCTATACCTCTCTAGATTAATAGAGAGGTTTCAACCTTATCTCTTATATACTATTCGTCATTCATCTTACTGCCAAAGTCTATAAGAAGTACTATCCACCAAGCTAGGCAGAATACCATTAAGATTATCCAACATATATTCATCTATCTATTCCTTTCTACCAGCCAAAGCTAGATACTGATTGTTTTAGTTTAAGTTGCTTCTCTGTATGCTCTACCTCTACCCAACAATTATCTACTAATACGAGTGTTATATCGTGTGCATAGACACTTCCCATCTCGTCAAACATACCTACTTCAGAACCTTTAACATCTACTAGCCTAGTGTTCCCTTTCTTATTATCTAGCATTATACCTGTAACAGGCACACCTAGTTGAACACTCTTTATCTTCATTCCCTTCTTTATTTCATTCGTAGTCATAAACTACTCCTTTCTTTGTTTGTTATTTATTCATTCTATGTATATCTTCTATTCTAAAACTTATAGGCTCTGAATCATCAAAGGTATCAAAGTTCTCTATCCAATCTTCTAGAATAAAACTATCCATATTAGTTCCACTATCTCGTTCATCTTCTATTACTATAATATCCTCTACTACTTTTCTCTCTAGTTTAGTATAGATAGAAATCTCTGCTCCTGCCCCTTGTAATGCAGTTTCTATCCAACTATCTCCTATAAGAACTTCTTCATTATCAATATCTAGAGATTGGCTATCAGTAAATTTATATCTATCTTTTAGTGCATCATAGACTGCTAGAGATACTGCACAATAGCAAGGACAACCTTGCACTCCATTATCTATATGCTCTTGTTTTACTTCTACTACATTATTCTTCATAGCTTGTTTCTCCTATGAAGTTGTCTATTCCAGACTTTTCTAGTATTCTGCTTATGATATAAGCTATATCATCTTTATCTTCATCTCTATTAGGAAGTACTACCTCCACTTTTACGTCTTTCATATTACTCCTTTCTACTTTTTCTAGTAAATATAACTCCTGTTCCTTCAAAGTCATCTATGCACCATTCACATAGCCTATCCCAATCATCTACAATCTTCTCTCTAGTATTACTAAAGAACTTCTTACAATAGACACATTTATCTCTCATCTATCACTCCTTTCTATCTTCTCTTGTTGAAACCATTAGTATAGCAATAACAGGTAATAATAACTACTATCATCATTATTGTCTTAACTACACTCTCTATTATATAGAGTAAGTCATACATTGCTTCACTCATCTTCTACCTCCTCAAAGCTAGTATGCTCTTTACAATAGTCGCATACTCCTAGCTTATAATCACTATCATAAGTATATCTATCATCGTGGGTACAACCACAACATTCACTATATAGTTCCATCTACTTTATCCTTTCTATTATATTGGTTGTCTTATCTTCTACTGTATAACACATCATACACTCAATACATTTTCTATCACAATTACTAGACATATCTCCACTATAATCATCTGTTATATTGTTAAATACCTTGTCAAAGTGTCTAGGTAATGGTGCTATTGTATTAGGTGTATCATTAGAATATACAAGTATTAGGTTAGGTGGTTTCTCTCTACCACTATCTATTAATTTATGTACTAGCCAATACATTTTAGTCCATAATGTAAAGGTAGTTTTAGGTTGGTTTTCGCAGATACGAAATAAGTTCTCTAAATGATTTCTATTAATCAGTTCTCCATGACCATTAAACCTAGCAACTATACTAGGAACTTTTGGTAGATACTCATGGTCATGTACTTTATACGATAGATAATCACTATTAGATTTGAACCTAGGTACTGAATTTTTTCTAAACGTCTTTAACATACTCCAACTATAACAGACGTTACAGATAGTACCTTTCTTCTTACTCATTGCCTGACAGAACTTATTAGAAGTAGTGTCAGTATTTAAAGCAGGTATTCCTTCTAGTTTGCCTGTCATCTTACTCCATTTATAGACTTCCATTTCTACTTCTCCTTTCTACCCAAAGCTATTACATCTACTATATCTCTACAAATATGACACCAATAATTTCTAGGATTTTCCATTCTAAAATCATAAGCATAATATAACTCGTGTGTTCCCTCGTCTATTAGGTTATTACTCTCTACCCACACTTGTTCTGATATATCTTTACTCTTACACTCTTTACATATAATCATATCTACTCCTTTTCTTCTAGATAATCTTCTCTACTAACTACATCACATTCATCTGCACAATCATAGCAGTAATTAGAACTTGGATTATCTATATCTGTTACATAGGCATAATACTTACCATCAACTATTAGATGGTCATTTATAGAAGTCCAAGCCTTCTCTTCTACATTCTCTCTACCACAATCTCTACAAACAAATATATTATCTTTTTCAGGTAGAGTTACTTTTATAGATACTTCACTTCTTAAGTTCATATCTAGCTCCTTTCTGTTAGAATTTCATATAGTAGGTTTAACTTTCTAGATAAGTCGTGCTTATTACCATTCATTCCAAAGTATTGTTTCACACTAGAAATTTTCCATCTCCTGTGTGGCTTTATACCTTTGCAGTATAGCATTAAGTCTCTCTTGCTACATATTAGATTATACATTCCTAGATTAACATTAGTAGAATTATCTTCTAGGTCTTTTAGGAACTTACAATCTGCGTCTATATTTATAGGCTTATTCATTCTCTATCTCTCCTTTTCTATTTATAACTTATTAGTAAAAAATACTAGATATAACCAGGCTAATATTATAAGCAAGACAATATAACCTGCTATTTGATTTTCTATTCCCATTTATCTAGTCCTTTCTTTCTAGCCATTTATTAACTTCTTCTTTACTTCCATACTTATATGCTTCTAGATATTCATTATAGAGATAATCATAGTGGTAATTTTTAGTAGCATCTATCCGACTACAAATATAAAACTCATTTATATATCTACTATATTGTTCTAGAAACTCATCTTTAGTTAAAGCTCCTTTTAGCATAGGATTAACTTTTCCTTCTAGTGTCATTTTACTACTTATCCTTTCTATGAAATATCTTCTCTGAATTATAATAGAAAAAATATAACTGCTTTGTACTGCATTTATTGGCTTGGTCTAGTATAACCCTTATACTTTATAAGCCAACCTATCAATTCTTTTCTAGTATTATATGGACAAGACATTATGCTCCTAATATTAATCTAATAGCATTTCCTAATATCCATACTATAAGAGCCATACCTCCTACAATACTACTAGCGAATAGCACTAATAGAGGTGCTCTCTTAAACATAATCCATTGATTATATAAGTCCTGCTTTATACTATCTATCCTTTTATTCCTATTTCTCATTCTCTCTCCTTTTTCTATTAGCTCTCATATCTAGTATTATTTCATAGAGCATCATATATATAACCAGGATACCTGGAATAAGTGTTAATAATAATATCTTCTCTACCATTTGTCTATCTCCTTTTTCTATTTAAAGTGTTCTACCATATAAGTCTGCTATAAATAAACTATTAGCCATAACCATTAGATAAATCCAATAGTCAAATATTAATTCTCTAATAAGTTCTATTAATAATTCCATTATTATATCTCCCTATTTATTTCTACTAATAAAGCAATGAATAGTATTATAACCTGTATTAATTCCCACATTTATAACCTCTCTATTTTTTATTCTATTAAATTTTTGTAGGCTTTATTTTATAAGCCTTATTTTATAAGCGTAAATTTATAAGCAAATAATATTTTCTAATAAATATCCCTAGACCTTGCGTTGATCTGGACTATATTTCAAGGGGGCTATATTTCAAGCCCCCCCCTACTCTATTGGCTTGGCTATTTTTTCATTCCTTCTTTAGCTTTGCTCCCGGCTTTCTTCTGAACTTCTTTCTTACTTTGCGTCTTGTTAGCCTTAATACTCTCTTGCTCTCTCAACTTCTCTATGGTTGTTGCTTTCTTCACAACTCCCACATTAACAGAAAAGCAAAAGAACTTATTGTACTTATCTGAAAATTGATAGTAGCTCTTACCCATCTTAATCATATTTCCTGATGCTACTTGACTATCAAGATATTCCTGACTATGCTCAACAAAGAGAGTTTTACCTTCAAAGCTATGCGAAGGTGATATCCATCTAGAGTTTTTTTCTAGCTCATCAATAAATTTCTGAATAGCTCTTGAGCTTTGCTCTCTATTATCTGAAACAGCAATTAATTTATCCTGAACTCTTAAAAAACTAGCTGACTTTTCAGACACTTTACCCTGTTCATATTTAATAATATCAGAGACACCTTCTTGAATTATCTCGCTATGTTTTTTCTCTATATGCGTTAGACTATTATTACTCATTTTATTTCCTTTCTAGACATTTTTGTCTATTCATTTTTATAGTACGTTTTTTCTAGGAGAAAATCCCCTATTGTAGCCCTTTTTTATGTTTGGCTATGCCATAAATTAGCCCTGTTTTGCCCCCATTTGCAAGGGATATCTCGCAAAAATGCCCTCTGATAGGGGGGACAGCCCTAGAACTGTTTGCTATACTCTGTAACACATTAAAATTTTGAAAAAACATTACAAAAAAAATTAAAAACATTATTAAAAAAAGTTATTGTATTAAAACATTAAAAAAACATAAATTAATGTTATGAATATAAAGAAATATGAACCTAACAAGTTATTAGCAATAGAGTTAATATCTACTAATCCTTCAATACATCAAAAAACAATAGCAAGTAAGATAGGTGTAGATGAAAGAACAGTAAGAAATTGGCTTAGTGACCCTGATTTTATAGATGAAATTTATAAAAGGTATATGGAGGTTTCAGGCATTGAGTTACCTGCAGTTATTAAGTCTATGATTGAAGAAGCGAAGATGGGAAATGTACAAGCAGGTAGATTAATTTTAGAACATTTTGGTAAATTAGAGACAAGGGTAAAAGTTCAAGTAGAAAGTCCTTTTGAAAAGTTTATGAGGATGGATGGAGAAGAGGCTGAATTTGTTGATATATCTGATAAAGAAAAAGAAGATATGGATTTAGTATCTAAAGTAATGGATATGGAAGATATAGAGTTGCCTGAAAGAGATATTGCAAATAGTAGTCCTCGTCTTAGGGAAAAAAATGAGAAAAAAACATTAAAAGAAAGTACTATTAAGCAAATTAAAAAAGAGAAGGTAAAAAGACAGCTAAATAATGCTTATAGACTTAGAAAAAGAGCTGAAGCAGTTGGCTTGAAGTTACTTGGAGCAGGTAGGCAGAGTAAAGGTGCTAGAGAAAAGTGGCTAGAAAAGCTCGAAAGATTAGAAATTGAAAAATTTGGCTCTATTAATGAGTAATATTTTATATATAAACATTCCTAAGTAAAGGAATGTTTAATATATATATAATATATATATAATATATATATATAGGGGAAAATGAATAAAATGAAGTTTTATGGTAAGGATGGGGTTGCACATAGTCAAAAGACTACTGAATGGGAAACACCACAGGAATTATTCAATAAACTAAATAAAGAGTTTAACTTTACTATTGATGTATGTGCAACAAAAGAAAATGCTAAGTGTCTAAGATATTATGACATAAAGATTAATGGACTTGCTCAAAGCTGGAAAAATGAAGTTGTATTTATGAACCCTCCTTATGGGAAGAATTTAAATAAGTGGATAGAAAAAGCATACAGGGAGTCTGCTAATGGAGCAGTTGTAGTATGTTTAATACCATCAAGGACAGACACTTCTTATTGGCATAACTATATAATTCCATATGCTGAAACTAGATTCTTAAGAGGAAGGTTAAAGTTTAAGCTTTCTTCAGAAAATTCTAATTATATAGAACAATTAGGGTTTTTCGAAGAAGATAATATAAAATATTCAAATAATGACATTAGTGAAGCTTGGGCACCATTCCCTTCGGCTGTGGTGATATTTAAATGAAAGAAGAAATAGTAAAGTTTAAAAAAAAGTGGTTTAAGTTCACTGATTATGCTCCACATACAGGCCAAGAGAGATTACATTATCCCCCTGGTGACCCTAGATTTATAGTCGCTGTTTGTGGTAGGCGTTGGGGAAAGTCTGTAGGTGCATCAAAAGAAATTGAACTTGTCATTACGCAACCAAAGAAAAGAGCTTGGGTTGTAGCCCCAACCTACCAAACTGCAGAAAAAGTATTTAGAGAAGTGTGGGATGTAATGATTAATAAAAAGCAAATGCCCACAAGGAGAGCATCCTACAGAGATATGTATATAGAATTTGAGTGGGGTTCTGTTTTTGAGGCCAAGTCTGCAGATAATCCACCATCTCTAGTTGGTGAAGGATTAGATTTACTTGTCTTAGATGAAGCAGCTAAACAAAAAAAGAAAACATGGGAGATGTATTTAAGACCAACGCTATCTGATAGAAAAGGAAAAGCAATCTTTATTACAACTCCTGAAGGCTATAATTGGATTTATGAATTATATTTAAGGGGAAAAGACGATGAAGAATGGTACTCATTCAACTCACCATCATGGGAAAACCAATATGCATACGAAGGACCTGACGATTCAGACTTACTTGAAGCAAAGCGAAATATGTCGAAAGAAATCTTTGACCAAGAGTATGGTTCGAAGTTTACATCCTTTGCTGCTAGGGTTTATCCTTTTGATAGGGAGCTTGATGTGGGGGATATTAGGTATAACCCTCATGGTCCCACTTATTGTACTATCGATTTTGGATATAGGCAACCTGCTGTTTTATGGATGCAAACTTATATGGAAGAAGGCGTGCAACATATTAACGTAATTGATGAGATTGTGCACGAGAAAAACATAAAAACTGACGAGCTCGCAAAAATGATTAGAAAAAAACCTTATCATGTTGTAAATTATTTTGGAGACCCTGCAGGCATAAACAAGCAATCTCAGTCTGGTTTAGGTGATATTGAGATTTTTAGGAGACATGGAATACCTGTTAGGTCTGTAAGGGACAGAGTAAGCAGAGACATAGAAGCAGGTATCAGTCACGTTAGAAGTTTTATCCAAAATGCAGAAGATAAAAGATTTTTACATGTATCAAGTAAATGTGTAGGTCTTTGTGAGGATTTGGAGAATTATAGATACCCTGAGCATAAAGAAGGAACAGATTTGAGGAAATTACCTATAAAAGATGGGCACCACGACCATAGCATGGATGCTCTTCGTTATTTTTTTATAAATAGATTTCCAATTAGACAACAGTCTTTATTATTTGAGAGGAATAGGAATAGATGACAATTAATTATGAATCAGCAATTAGAGAATCAATACAAAAAGCTAAACTTTATAAATCACAGCAGAGAAGAAAAGAAGTTGAGCAGTTATTAAATTTTTATACAGGCACTAATACAGAAAAATATATCGAGGGATTTTTCTCCCCTGATATATATTCAGATATTCCAATTTATAAAATGAACATTACTAGGAAATTTATCGATAAAATGTCTAGGGTTTATGTTCCAAAAACAATTAGAAAATTCTCAGGGCAGGAGAATCCCTTATATAGCTCATTGACTCCTAACAAAAATGTTAGAATGAAACATGTTGAACGCATGACTAATCTTCTTGGTACTCCTGCTCTAAGAATTGTTTGGAATGATTGGGAGCAAGAGAAGCCTTTTTTCGAGTATGAATTAGTTTATTATTTTGATGCTCAATTTGATGAATGGAATCCTCGTAATCCAGAGGCTATTATGTATCCAATTTTAAAGCCTACTTCAGATATTAGTCATTCAGAAAGATTGAAATGGGAATATTGGGATGCAGAAAAACATTGTAAATACGATGAAGATGGGAATGTCTTTTTTGAAGAAGTAAATCCTTATGGAGTTATGCCTTTTGTTTTCCCAAGAGATATGGAGCAAATAGATGACTTTATTAATGAAGGCGCTACTGATATTGTTAATGTTAATAAGCATATCAATATTACAATGACTAACTTGCAGTTAGGATTACACTATCAGATGGTTGGGCAGCCTTATGCTACAGGCATTTATGCAGATGAACCCATTAAAAGAGTGGGCCCTGATTATATTATTAATGTTCCTGAGGGAGGCACATTCGGAATCGCTTCTCCTCAAGGGGATTTAAGAGGTGTCATTGACACTATTAAATTCCAATTAGAAATGTTGGCACAATCTAGGCATATGAGCATTAGTTTTGACAGCAATCAAGACCGACCTTCTTCAGGAATAGCTTTAATTATAAAAGACTTTGAACATATGACAGATTATGAAGATGATATGGATAGATATAGACAGCTTGAACATGATATATTTAAGATTGAAAAAAATATAGCATCTCTTAATGGTTTTGATTTAAAAGATAATTTCTCTGTCGAATTTGGAGAGCTTGAATATCCTACAACAACTCAAGAAACTATTGCTAAAGAAGAATATGAGCTCGACAAAGGGTTTGTAACAGAAGAAGAGTTATTGCAAAAGAGAAAAAAAGATATTACTATCAAGCAAGCTCAAAAAATTATAGAGAAGAACCTAGAAGATAAGGAACCTGAAGTCCAAGAGCCTGAAAATACTGATGGCGAATAGAAGGCAGAGACAATCTTTTTCGTCAAGTCGTGGGCAAAAAGGTAAATTTGCTGAATGGTTAAGAAAAAATAAGCATACTGCTCGATTTGAAGCGCTGGTCCAAGAAGGGATGGCCTTGTACATTCAAAGACTCAATTCTGCAATGGAGGAAAAGTTTGAAGCGTCAAGAGGAAGGCCTACTGCAAGCACCATAAGATGGAGAAGATGGGTTATTAATAAAGGTTCATATGTAAGAGGCGAACAATTTGGAGGAAGAAGAGTTAATGTGGATAGCTCTGCATCACCTGCCAAAGGGATGTATCTCTCAGGAAAGCTAAAGGCAGTAATCTCTTCTTGCAGGGTTGAAGTTATAGGTGGAGATATTCGTATTATAACGCCTAAGTATATAGATGACTTTAGAAAGCTAGACCCTACAAAAAACAATGTTACTGTACAAATTAGCCAAGCTATTGAAGGCCATAAAGGGAGGGACTATAGAAATCCTCCTTCACCATTTTTAGGTCCAAATGGAGCACAATTTAGGCTAGCCAAACAAAGAGTTATGGCCTTGCTAAGAAAAGAAGCAGGGATAATATAAAATTTAAAGGAGAGTATATTATGGATGATGATGATAGATTAAAGAAGATAGAATTACTATTAGAGCAAATGTTAGAGGATTTAGTCATAGAGGCTGTAGGCTTTCAAGGGCAATCAGATATACTCCCAATTCCTACTAAAATGTTTTTAGAGATGGAGGATATGGTAGGAGAGAAAATAAATTTAATAGGATTAAGCTAGGAATATTCTTATATTTGCTACTAGAATTTCAAATAAAAATCGTGAAAAGGAGATAATATGTCAGAAGGACAAGAGAATACAACTAATGAGACTCAGGTGAGTCAACCATCAGCACAGGAAGATGCTAATGTAGATTACAAATCACTCTATCTTGATGAAGTGCAGAACGCAAAAAAACTTCGCAAGAGAGCGCAGGATGCAGAAGTAACAATTCAAGATTTTACGAAACAGCAAGAGACCCAAAAGGTTAAACAGCTTAAAGAGCAAGAGAAGTATCAGGAATTATCTGAAAATCTTCAAAAGCAATTAGATGATGTTTCTCCTTATAAGGAAAAATGGGAATCTCATGAATCTAATCGTAGAGAGTCTTTACTTTCAAAGCTGCCAGAGGAAGATAGAGAGAGTTTACAGGCAGAGAGTCTGAAAACTTTAGAATATATTGTTTCTAAGCTAGAGGATAGCAAACCTGTCAATCCACAGCACGCTCCAGGACAGTCAAGAAATCTAAGTGTAAAATATGGTGACTGGACTACCATGGATGAACATGAAAGACGAGCTAATTGGAATGACATTGTTGCCTCTGCTAAGAATAAAAATTAAATCCTACTTGAAGGCGAAAGCAGTTGATAGAGGATAAAATAATGAGGTAAATCGATGAATTTCGAAAAATATACAAACTATGCTTTGCATGGTGCATGGGCAAACTCTCCATGTGCAGATACAGGGGATAGTATTTTAGGTGCTGCTAGCACGACCACTACTCATCAGCATTTTGTACCTGAAGTTTGGGCTGATGGTATCTATAAATACTTTGCAAGAAAAACTGTATTTAGAGGGTTGATAGATGATTATTCAGCATTAGTTAAAGGTTCAGGTGATGCAATTAATATTCCTGAGATTACATTAAAAAGTGCAACTGCAAAATCAGTTGATTCTTTAGTAACTTACGATGCTACTGCTTCAACAACAACTCAGTTGCAAATAAATAAGCATTACTATAATGCTATGCTATTTGAAGATGTGCTTATGATTCAATCAAGCGCTGATTTGGTTGCTAAATATACTCAAATGTTTGGAGAAGCATTAGGCAGACAATTTGACTCTGATGCTTGGGACCAATTAAAAACAGTTCAAGATACTCAGGCTTTAGCTGCTGATGATACTTTAACAGACGCTGAATTTCAATCAGCCTTAACTACTTTAGGAGAAAATGATATTCCATATATGGATGGTCAATGTTCTATGGTTGTTAATCCAACTTTAATGGCTGACATTCTTGACCCTGCTGCAGGTGTTTCTCGCAACTTCTGGAGAGCAGATGCAAGTGGAAATGGTGGAATTTTGGAAGCTGGGGGCAGTGTTAATGGATTTATGGGTAAATTGTTTGGTATAAATGTTTATATGTCAAATACAATAGCAAAAGGTGGCAGTGATAGTACAGCTCCTGGGGCTATATTCCATAAAACAGCTGCAGCTTGTGCTGTGCAACAAGATATTAGAGTACAATCAGAATACTCTATTGACGCACTTGGTACAAAAGTAGTTGCAGATATGCTGTATGGCGTTAAAGTACTAGATGATAGCGATAACAAACGAGGTGTTAGATTTACTAATGCTTAATAGCTATTAATAAGTTAATTTGTAGGGGGTGGTTTTCCACCCCTTGCAAAAATATAAAGGAGTAATATGCAATATTGGAAAAAACCAAATAATAACATTGAAAGATTTGAAGATTCAGTTTTAGCTAACCATCCTGAGAAAGTTAAAGAAATGGAGTTAAAAGGTCATATTAGAGTTACAGGTAAAGATGACCCTACTCCATATAAGGCTCCTGCTAAAAAGAAAGCTAAAAAGTAATGAAGGACTTAGGCGAGAAATTAAGAAAAGGTGGAGTTCAAGGACTTAATGGAAAAATGCTTGGGAAGAATACTCAAGGTAAAGGCGACTTTCCTAGATTCAGTTATCAGAATGATGAAGAGTATAAACAGAATTACGATAAAATATTTGGTAAAAAGAAATGATTAATTCAATTAAAGAAATCGTAGAAGGTACATTATATAAATTAGATATGTATAGTGATGATGCATTGTCATTAATCATGAGGACAGGTTGGGCTGAATCAGGCTATAGAGCGTTAAGGCAATATAAGGGTCCTGCAATAGGATTTTGGCAGGTCGAACTAGACACAGTTAAAGATACTTTAGATAACTATGTGGCATACAGACCCCACATCATGGAAGTTCTGGAAGAGCTAGGTCTGAATACAGAGGATTTAGAATTTTCTGTTTTATCTAGTATATCACTACAAGCAGCGTTCTGCCGACTTAAGTATAGACGTGATTCAAAGCCTATCCCCTCATGGGATGATATGGAAGCACAAGCTAAATATTGGAAAAGAGTATATAATACCGAACTTGGAAAAGGAACAGTAGAGCACTTTATAGACTGTAATAAACCAAAAGACTAAGGAGAGTTATGCCTAAAAAAACACCTGTCAGAAGAGCAATAGTGACTCCTGATAAACACTTTCCCTTAGCTGATATGCCTGCAATTAATGTCTTATGCAAGACAATCGAGATAGTCAAGCCTGATATATATATAGATTTAGGAGATGTTGGTGAGTGGCATGGATGCTCTCATTGGCAATGGAAGAAAAAGAAAAGACCTCCTATTGAATATCAGTTACCATTTATAGAAAAAGATATAGTAGATGTTAATAGTGGAATGGATATTATTGATGAGTCTCTAGATAAAGCTAATTGCAAAGAGAAATATATCACAGAGGGTAATCATGACGATTGGATGAATAGATTTACAGAAGAGCACCCATATTTAAATTATAATTTCAAAGACGTAGTAAGGTTGAAAGAAAGAGGATATACATTTTATCCTATAGGTAAATATCTAAAGGTAGGGAAACTCTTCTTTTATCATGGGCATCATTTTGGCAGTATTAATCATACTAGAAATCATTTAGTTAAATTAGGCTCTAGTATTATGTATGGTCATCATCATGATTTACAGCAATCTAGTCTTACTCATATGGATGGAGTTAAGTCAGCCTGGAGTATAGGATGTCTAAAAGATATGGGAGATGAAAAGAACTCTTGGCTTGGTAATAGAAAACATAATTGGAGTCACGCTTTTTCTATTGTAGATTTCTTTGAAAATGGTTACTTTACAGTACATGTTATACAGATAATTAATGGGAAAACGTCACTCTGGGGTGATGTTATAGATGGAAATGTCTAATGCAACAAGAGCTACAATCTCAAATAGAGGGCTTAATAGGCTCTTATGGTTGGATGTTTCTAGCAGGATTTGCAGTTATGTTATTTCGTTCAGGGATAGAATCTGCTGTTGAAGGCTTTAAAGTATTCTATGGAGACGATTTAAATACAGACGATGTAGTTATAATAGATGATAGGCCTGCTCGTGTAGTTAGGGTAGGATTTTTTAAAACAATTTTTTTTGTTTATGAAGTAGGGACATCTCCTGATGGAAAACCTTATGTTAAATCAGGTAACAAGATGGCTATACAGAATGACCAATTAAAAACACATAAGATAGAGAAACCTCTATCTATGTTAGACCTTTCAAGATGGGAGAATAAGAATGGCTGATACGTTAAAGACAACAGCAGTAGGAGTAGGGAGTGCAACAGCAATAAGTCTTGGTGTATTGCCTGACTTAGTATCTGTTGCTGTAGGGGTAGTAACATTTTTATATTTTGTAATTAAGATTAAGAAAGAATTATGATAGGAACAGGGATTATAGTAGAAAAAGCCATAGGGATATTGGCTAAACAGTTTAAGTTAGACAAGGTCCTTGATTATGTTGAGAAGCCAAATGATGCAGATAAAGAGATTGAAGGCTTAAGGGCAAGAGTTAAATCTTTAGAAAAGATGGCTCACCCACAAAGGGACTTTGTTATATGCAATCAATGTAAACAACAGATAAAGGAGTTATAATATGTTTGATTCAGTTTTAGGATTTATGAGTAATAACACAGGATTAATAGCAGGTGGTGGAACAACTGCTGTAGTTTTATGGGCTTTAAAGAAAGTTCCAAATGATTATATATGTGAAATAGTAGAGTCATTCTTCTATGGACTAGGAAAAATGATGACGCTAGGATTAAGCAAGTGGAGTATGACCAAGGGCATATGGAATAAAACTATAGAGCCATGGTTCGTAGATTTAGTAGATAATGTTATTGGGGGAGCCTTAAGAGGCTTTATCCAAGGATTAAGGGTAGATGACTAATTTAAAAACAAATCAAGTCTTAGGCAAGCATATGATGCCAGTTAAGTCAGGGGAGGAGCATACCTCCCTTGAGCTTAGTACTGAAGGAAATGGAGCCAAGATTAATGGGGACTTTGAAGTAACAGGTCAATATAATAATATTTATTTAAAAGACTATGCTCCTATTAGGAATGCAAAAACTCTTACTCTTATTAGCGACCAAGATATTTATTTAGATTCATCTGGCCCTATAGCTTTAGATTCAGCCAATGGGAGGTTTATAGCACAAAATAATGGCACAGAATTTTCTTCAGCTAATAGTGCCTTTGCAGGGATGATTCTTGGATATACTTGCTTGCTAAATGATGCTGCTGATACAAGTTATTCGGTAACTACTTCTTTCGTAACTGTAGATTCAGGGGCTCACATTAGCTTTGTAGCTCCTCCTAGTGGCAATGTTGAAATCTTTGCAAGTGTATTTTGTAAATGGACTACAAATAGATATTTGCAGCTTGGACTATCAGATAATGCAACTTATAATACAATAGATGTAACACATGAACATTATGTTGCTGAGGGCGATGAAACAGACCATTATCAAATAAATCATCAATGGGTGATAACAGGATTGACAGCAGGGACAAGTTACCAATATTGGCTAGGTGCAAAGGCAGAGCAAGCAAGCAGGGTAACATTATATTGGGGTGGAGATGCAACAGGAGAATATGCCCCTCTTATTATGAAAGCAACAGCACTACCATATACAATCGAAGGAGTTTAAATGGCAGGTTTAACAGGGAAAACAATATCATCTTCATATAAATCATTATTAAGGATAGAAGATGACATTAATGGAGTCGATACTTCATTGGCAAGGGTTACTGATGGAGAAGGGACTGAGTCATCTATTTATTTATCAGATGACCAATTTTCAGTAAGGCCAGTTAATGATGACACAACATCATCATTTGCAGTACAGACAAAAGGGGGAGGAAACTTATTAACAGTAGATTCTGCGCTTAGCGTTGTTAAGGTAAATACAAATCAAGATTATGCTAATACTCAATATGCTTATTTCGGAGTTAATTGTGCAGATTTTTCAACATCGGCAGCAAACACGCATTATCCAATTCCATTTAGTGCAGCAAGTGGTGGTAACACACTTTTAAATGACGTAGACTTCGGAACAGGAACAGACCCTGATACAACATTTACTACTGCTAATACAGATACGCAATATTCTTCACAAATAGTTCCTTGTATGTGGTATGTTCAAGATAGTATTATTATTGATGCAGTAACATCTATTGAAGGGGCAGATGCATCTACAGGCGATACCACACGAATGCATCTTATGAGCTTTACTTTAAATAGTGGTTCCACAGCTTGCCTTGAAGCTGGCTCAGTATTAGCATATAATTCAGACGTTACAAACGCAGGAAATGAGCAAGCTTATAAATCTACTTGGACTATAGGCACTTCTGGTGTTAATGCAGGTAAGGTTATACTAGCATTTTTTAGGTCTGATAGTGTTAATTCAGATTATTCATTAAATATTACAATTAAATATCATTTAAGATAGGAGAAATCATGGCAAGATTGACAGAAAATTTATCATTAAGAACAGAGTTAGGTAAAACTTATAATTTTAGCCTATCTGAAAATTATAATGAGGTTTTTAATTTAAGACAAGAGGTAGATAATAGCGATGCTTTTATTAAATTAGTTGGTTCATCAACAAGTATATCGGCTCAAAATTTACAAAATGTAAGGTCTATGGTTATTAAAAATCATGGTAAAGTAGCAGCAGAGATTCAAGTAAAACTAACAGAATATAAGAATAATTCAAATGTAGATGATGCAAACTCAGTAGATATGGGTGGTGGAGCTACAGTAGCTAGGTATGCATCCTTTTTATTAGGGGCAGGAGAATATATCTTTATGCCTAATGTAAGATGGGTTGGGTACAATGAAGCAGCATCGGCTGCTAATGCTAAACCTACTACGAATGGTGCATATTTATCATTAACATCTGATTTAGAAGTTGATAGTGGTACTACTATTAATGATTCAGGTTTTGAGGCAGCAGATACAGAATTAACAGTAGCAGATTCAGATTATTTTAGAATAGGCGATTTAATTCAAGTTGGTATAAATGATACTACTGCTACTAGAATAGAGGTTATGAGAGTCACAGCTATATCAACACATACATTGACAGTAGAAAGAGCTTTACATGGAACGTCAGCAGCAGATAAAGATAATCAAACAAATGCTACAAGTGGAGCTGTTAATGGAGCTAAGGTTTATCTCCCTATATTTAATGCCTATGGAGATTATGATGAATTTAGCGTAGTTCAGACTGATAAGTCAGGTAAGTTTAAATGTATGAATTTCTTTGGATATGGAAGAGTAGCAGATTCGACTGCAGATGGTATAGTGCCAGGGTCTATTGCAGGTAAATTTTACGAAAGGGGCTATCAAGCATGTGGAATGAAAGGTATTACCCCACAAACTAATTCAGGTTTAACTGCAAGCACAACATATTATTTTACTATTGCAGTTGATGGTGGCTCGACATTAGAAATTTCATTTACAACTGATAGTTCGAATGTTAATTTTGGAGGAACTACAGGTATCATTAGAAAAATTCAAGATGCTTTAGATGCTCAATTTTATACTGAAGGAAATTTATTTGAGAAAAAAGTTCATGTGGGTATCGTAGATGGAGATTTAAGATTCACATCAGGTCAATACTTATCTAGCTCTGCAATCGCTTTAACAGCAGGAACAAGTGGAACTGCTAATACTGATGAATTGTTTGATGGCACAAATAGAATAGCAAGGTTCCCTGCTAGTCCATCAGGAGCAGTTGCTGCTAAGCTGCCACCTGATACGCTAATAGATGGGAATGGGGTAACAGTTCCAAATACGCCAGTCTTTTTTTATGATGATGGCCATGGTAGGATTAGAGGTAGTGCGAATGGGTCTGTGAATTATCAAACAGGGGAAATAGATTTTGTGGGGTTGCCTAATGCAGAATTTGCTATAACAGCTAATTATGACTCTGCTCATGGTGGAGGTGCTAATACAGGGAGTAATGTGGAAAATGTTATTACTACTGTTTCTGCTCGTTCCTGTAATAGTAAACTTAATTGCCCAATAGAAATAGTAGCATTTAATTAAGGAGTGAATTATGGCATCAGGCAAAGGTAAATATGGAAGTAAGAATTTAAAGGCTAAAAAAAGCAAAAAATCTAAATATGGGAAAAGGAGAAAGTAAATGGCAACAAGCTCAACATATTGTACGCATAGAGATGTTAAAGACGTATTCCCTAATATGGATGATTATGATGTTAAAAATCCTGTATATGGATGGACAGAGGTAACAACTAATAAATATGCTGCACATAATAGTGGTCTCGTAACTCAATTATTTGCAGATGGTGAAGATTTAGGTCCTGCACAATCAGCTCATACTGATTTAAATGTAGAAGGGGAGTGGTTTTATAATTCTGCAGAAGATGTATGTTATTATTATACAACTGCAAGTGGTGGTCCATTAGATAAATTAATGGAGGCAGGAGAAGAGTTTTCTACTCTTGTAACTAGAATTATGAAAAACGCATCTAGATTTTTAGATTCTAGACTAGATGCCAATCTGCCTAGAGACCAATTTAAAGATAAAGAGGGTAACTTCGATTATATGATTGTAAGAACTGCAGCTTTATTATCTGCTCATTTTTTAATCAAAGCTCAAGAGCCTACAAATCCTCTAGCAGAAGAGTTTTTATTTGAAATAGATAAAAATATAGATGCTTTAAACTCAGGCAAGACTAGGTTGTCAGGAAATGTTACAGGCGATGCATCTAAAGGTATTGTTAGAGAAGTAGTTGCTCCTCAAAATTCTAATGGACTACATATAGTAGATACTAGAGGTCATTACAATGGAGTATATGATTTAGTTAAAGTTGTTATAAATACAGCAGGGGTTATAGGTACTGCTAAATTTGATGTGTATGTTAAATCGTCAAGCAGCTTAAAGGTTGAAAAGATTGTAGATGCAGAAATCATTAATGGTCAGTATCAAAATATAGGTAATGGATTACAAATAAGATTTGCAGGTAAGAATAGCTCTTCTGCTGCAACAGCAGGAGGGACTCCTGATGAGTGGGAGATAGAAGTATGGGGTAGGATGGAATCTTTAGATGATAATATAGGTAATGTTAGGTCTATAAAAATGACTAGAGGTCAAGTAGCAAGAAGAAATTACAAACTTTAATTGTCTAGGAAGGAATTTATTAATATATTATGCCTATAACTTTTACGAATAATTGGAAGAATATACTAGATAAGCTAGAGAGTATTCTTAGAACAGAATTTAAAGGGGCTATCCCTGTATATAGGGGGAAAGAAGTCTCAGCAGGTAATCAATTCCTTAGGTTAGACCCATTAGGAAGTGATTTAATAGAATATAATGCTAGCTCTGAGACGAGAGAATACTCAATAGAGATGACTTATCATTTTAGAGACCCCAATATTAGAAAGCCTGCATTAGACCATATTTTTAGACAGGTTTCTAGGGTAGAGGCTTTAATACATGATAATACTGCTGTAGATTTATCTGATTCTTCTAATTTATTTAATATTAATTTAAGTAGTTGTGATTTAGATGTAGGTGATTCAGATTCAGAATATGTTGTATCTTGGGATTTATCATGTCAACACTTAGCAAACATAGGATAAAGGAGTAATATGAAAGTAAAACTTAAAGATGGAGTGGTATTGCCAAATAATTGGAAAAGCTGTGGTTGTACTGCTAAGGATTGGGCAGACCTAAATAGTGGTAAGTCAATAGAGATAAATTCTATTTCAAAATTAATCAAAGATAATGTAGATGTTGTAGAATCAGCGTCTAAACCAAAAATAACAAAAGGAGATAAATAATGGCAACAGTAGCACACGCATTTTCTCCTAAAGAGTTTAAATGTTTCATCATATCTGATGCAACTAACGCTGGGGCATCTGGTATTCATGCAAGCAATATGTTGCAATTAGATGTTGATTCAGTATCATACCCATCACTTAATGTTACACAGGCATTAGAGGTTAGAAGTGGCGTAGGAAATACTCTGAAGGATGAAGATTTTTTTCAAGATAATAAAATGAGAGTAGTTGAGTTAGGATTATCAGGTACATTGCATGATGATGCAGGGCATAGATTACTTTTAGCTAATATTTGTGGAGCTGCACAAGCAGATGATACAAATCAAACGATTGCAAGTGGGCATAAAATACTGGCACAAAAATATGGGGCTGCTGTAACAAATAACGCATCATCATTAACTGTGGTCATACAGCCATCAGATGTAACTAATCAAACAGGGTTAGAGTTTCCAGGCATGGTTGTAACTAACTTTACAATTTCGGCAGATGCTGGAACTGAGGGTGGTAGATATAAATTTTCTGCTACGCTTCAATCAGGAAAAACTCCTGATTTAGCATCTACTGCTTCAGCTGGAAGTACTGTATATGCAAATACTACGACTACAACACTAGCTTCTGCAAGTGGAGTTAAAGTTTTTGCTCTTGATGCAGTATTGAATAGCTTTACTACTACTATTGATTATCCTGCTGTATTTTCAGGAATTACAAGCACAGGTTATGAAGTAGTAAGTAGGGGGGCAGAATGTTCTGTAACCCACGATTGTCAGATTAAGTATGATGGCAATACTAAAGGCTTAGTAAATTCATTTGATACGCAAACTGCTGCACTAGCAGAGAATATGTTTATCATTACAAACAATGGTAACTTTGGTATAGATACAGCTAATGGTGTATTAACTAACGTAGCATATTCAGAAGGCGATATAATGATGCTTGACGTTTCAATCAAAGCTGTTGATGATGGTACTGATGCTTTGCTTGAAGTTGATTTAAGTGATTAATAAAAAATAATAGGAGATAGAAATGGCTAAAAAAATCGTAGAACTATCAACAAAGAGAAAAGTTGAGTTAAAAGAAATGTCCATTGATGAAGTTGATACTTGTCAGGATATAACAGTTTTAAAAACTGATGAAAATGGAGGTCAATATATTGTTGGCATTTCTAAAGCAAGAACTGCTTGGCTCAGAAGAGGTATTGCAGGTGGAGATTTTAAAAAGTTTAAAAAAGATTCAAATGGGATTGCTGCAGATAATGTATTAAAAGAGCTTAGCGAGGAAGAAAAAAATGAACTCGTTGCTTTAATACAGGAATATCAGAATATGGGGGAATAGATTCCCTTGTACTTGAACTAAATGTTATTATGGACAGTTGGTGCGAGGGGTGCGAATATCATTCATATCCATATCATGCAGTAGCACCTATATTAATAGATAGGAAGTATCCTGAATTATTATTTGAATCTGATGATGATGTTTTTGATATAATCTATAAGTTAATTATAGAGGCTAAAGAAGCAAATAATGAATTGGGGAAAAATTTTGATATAGCAAAATCAGTAAATGCTCAAATTCCATTTTTTGCCTGCAAGAATATAATTCTTCGTAATGAATTTCAAGAAGATATTTGCAGATATATGTATTGTATTAAAATGAATACTCCTGCTTATCCTGGCTGTTATTCTGAGCAGCCATTAAGATGGGTAAAGAAAAGCTTTATTATTAAAAAAGCTTTGAGTTCTCGTGGGGTTACTGATAAGGAAGAAGGATTGAATGGCTAAAGACGATACAAAAATGAATTTAGATGATGAGCAGGCTGGGAGTACTAATAAGGTCAATAAAGCTCTAGATGCGAATACTAAATCTAAAAATAAAAATAAAAAGAGTACCAAGCAGCTAACAAAAGAAAATAAAGACCTCGCAAAAGCGAATAAAGAATTACAAAAGAAAATTGACCTTCTTGGTGACAAGATGGATATGCTAACTGTCAGGAACCAAAGAAATGGTATGTCATTTTCTGTCCTTCGTTCTAAAATATTGATGTTTAATTTTGCAATGGCTATGACTGCAGGCAAGGTTATGAATCTAGTTGATGCTTATGGCAAACAACAAAGAGCAGAAAAAGCAATGGCTCAAGCATTGAACTCAACAGGATATGCAGCAGGTCAAACATCAGCATCAATTATAAATCTTTCAAAATCAATTCAAGAAGCAACAGGCGTTGGAGATGAGCTTGTATTACAATCTAGCGCATTGCTTGCAACATTTACTAGCATAAGTGGAGATGTTTTTGTAGATGCTCAAAAAGCTATTATTGATGTCGCTGCAGCAATGTATCATGGGCATGTAACAGGGGAAGCACTAAAGACAACAACAATACAAGTTGGTAAAGCATTGAATGACCCTATAAAAGGTATGACTGCATTAAGAAGAGTTGGAATACAGTTTAATGTGGCTCAAGTAAAAGCAATAAAGGCATTTGTAAATACAAATCAGAAAGCAAAAGCTCAAACAGTTATATTAAAAGAATTAAATAAGCAGTTTGGAGAAATGGGTGCAACCATTCTAGATACTACAGAAGGGCAAATAAATGCTATGAACGCAGCTCTTAGTGACCTAGCAGAAAGAATTGGTGAAGATTTAGCTCCATTAGTAGGATTTTTAGCATTAAAATTAAAGAGTGTAGCAGAAAATGCAGGCTCAAGAGATATTGTAAGATGGACCACTTCTGTAACTGCCTCATCTATGGCTGTAGCTATATTAGTAAAATTTTTAAAGGCTCAAGCAGAAGCAACAGGCTTGGCAGGGAAAGCACTTGTAAAACATGTAGTTGCTCAAAAAGCCTTAAAGGTTGGTCTTTTGGAAACAACAAAAGCAATGCTCAAGCAAATTGCTGCAAGCAAATTAATGGTTGCTGTAGGATGGGGGGCAATGATAATAGCTCTTGGGACATTATTTAATGCTTTAGTAAAACTTGTCCCATGGTTTGGTAAAGGCAATGATGAAATATTAGCAAAAGCATCTGCTTTAGAAGAATTTAAAGCAAGCCTCGCAGGTATGAGTCATGAACAATTATCTAAGTTGCTTACTGATTTAGAGGATACTACTGGCCAACAAGATGCTATTGATGCCTTAAAAGACAAGCTAATTGAGCTTAACACTAAAGTTGAGGTGCCTAAAACTGAAACAAGGACTGACTGGGATTATAGCATTCCAGGAAAACCCCAAAAAATTGAAAGAGAAATAGTAACAGGCACCAAAATGGAAGCACAGGGCTCTCCAGAAGAGATAGCAAAGCTTGAAGAGAAACTAAAAGATTTAACTGATGCTATGGGAGATACTGAGCAAACAGCAAAAAAGGTTGAGGCAGTTAATAAAGCTATTGCAAAAATAATGACAGATGAGGCTGCGCAAGTTCAAAAATCTATAGATGCTTGGCAGAAGAAAATGGATATAATGAAATCTGTTGCAGGTACATTAGACTTGGTGTTCAAAAAGACTGATGATAATGGAAAGATAATAGATGAGGAGACAAAAAGAGTTAAGATGAGTGCTAATGCTAGCAAGGCATTAACTAATGAAGCTGCTAAATTAGGAATTACTTTAGAGCAGTTAATACAAACACATCCTGAGCTAACTGAACAAATTATAACTACCACTCATGCAGTAGATAATCAAAAAGATAAATATCAATTTTTAGGTCAAATCCAAAACGATATATCATCTAGAATCCAAGATGAATGGACTGCGAATACAGAGGCTGCAAAAAAGTCTATGGATAAAGAGCTTAGTGCTGTACAAAATACTTCTGCATATAAAATAGCACAAAAGCGTGGTGACCAAAAAACTATGGACAAGCTTGAAGAAAAGGCTAGAGCAAAGTATGCAAAGGCACAGAAAAAACAATTTGAACAAGAAAAAATTCTCGCTATGTCTAATATAGTCATAGGATATATGACAGGTATAGCTAAAGATGCAGGAAAATTTGGTGGTATGTGGGCTGCTGCTATAAGTGCGCCATGGAGTATGGCTGCAATGGGGGCTGCATTGATTAAAGTCGCTACGCAAAAAGAACCTACCTTTGCCCAAGGTGGAATGATTGGTGGAAAACCACATTCTCAAGGTGGAACTTTAATCGAGGCTGAAAGAGGAGAATTTGTTGTAAGGAAAAAAGCAGTAGATGCTATAGGAGTGGAAGCATTAAATAAGATTAATAATGCAGGGAGATATGCTCTTGGAGGTCTTGTTATGGAAGGCATAGCGCTAGATGAGGATTTAGAAACTACTAATGTTGGTGGGCTTATAAATATAACATTTACAGGAAATGTAATGAGCCAAGAATTTATTGAAGAGCAGGCTATACCACAAATCAAAGAAGCTATTAGACGTGGTGCTGATATAGGAGTTGGTTAATGTCAATCCCTTCTAATGTTAAATTTGAACTTAGCAATCCAAATGCTTCTACTATAATTACTAGAGTAGAGATTTTAAGAAAAATAAGTGCAGAAGTTTCAGGAGCACAATGGGAAGCATGGGGTGGAGATAGAGCTATTTATTTATCAACGCACCCTATTACAAGGAATGCTGTTGTTGCCACAGAAAATGGAGACCCTTCAACTTATGAGATTATACATTATAAACCAATTCTTTTAAAATCTCCTAATATAAAATCATCTGTAGACCATGAAAATAGGAATTTTAGAATACCTAATGTTACACTATCTATTTCAAATTATGAGTATGATGGGGCTAGATTCTCTGATATATTTGAAAGTTCTAGCTTAATAAATGAACAGACTGATATATATTGGGATACACCTTCATCGAAATCGAATGATGATAGCTTTCTAGTTTTTAGAGGTTATATAAAAAAAGTTACCCATACAGATGAAACTGTAAATATTGTACTAGAAGATTTAAGTAATTTAAAGTTACAAAAGAAACTACCTAAAAGCAGGATTGGCTCATCTATCCTCTTGGCTGCTGAGAATAGAAACGCACCTATCCCAATGACTTATGGGCAAATAGAGGCTGCTCCTACTATACAGGACTTGCATTATGTGATAAGAGCTGATACAAATACTACAGTATCTTTAAATAGTGACTTAAATGAAATACCTACTTGGGGCAATATATCACCTATTATGGCAGGGGTTGATGATAGATATGTATATATCTTAGAGGAAAGCGAAGAACATATTGCAGCAGATAATGATGGAATAATAGATACGCTTGAGGCTTATCATTTACAATATACAGACGATTTAAGTCAATTTGGGGGTATAAGTTTATTGCCTTATCATTTAGATGATAGCGTAGATAGCGCACGAGCTGTTCAGTCATATGCACCATCAAAGCCATCTGAATTATTACTGCAATATAGAAGCGACTATGAATCTTCAGGATATGTAGATTCCCATATTACTTTTGGTGATGGTTGGGGAACAGGGAGTGGTAGCTTTGGATATTACAATCCAGATAGAATTGGAGAAAATTTTCTTTCTACAGTTACAGATGATGTATATGATTTATATAGTATGGATTCTCTAGAATTGCAAAATCATAATTTTTCTTATGATGTTGAAAATTGGGCAACAGGAACTGCAGAAGAATGGGGAAGTAGATATGTTTTTCAAAATATATTCCAATTTAGCATAGCTGCCGACCCTTCATTTTCACATTTAGGCACCTCAGACTCATTTTATATGGCTATTAATAAAGTGATACTTCCCAAGTTCCACCTAGCAAATTGGACTACTCAGGACCCATTAGACCATGCTATGTTTTATATAACAAAGGTAGACCAATGGGACACCTGGAGAGCTATACTTGAGGATAGAAGTACATATTCTGAATATGATAACTTAACAATAGATTTGTATGGCGATAGCACGCAATTTGGTGGAGATGGGCATCAAAATTCTGTAGGAGATATATTTGGGGTTAGAGATATAGGACAGCTATTTCATTGGCCTAATAGCGATGAGGAAATTCCTCAGTCTGGGATATCTATAATTGATGCATATGGCTATCAGATTGGGGGGAATGATGACCATGAATCTTTATTCCCATATATACAATTTGCTCAGGGGAGAACACATACAGGATATGTGCATATGAATGTAGGCTATCTATTTAGATTTGGTACAGGAGATAGTGGAGCTTATTATGATGAGCAAGTATGGAAAGCTAAATGTGGAGCTACAATGGCAGGGAATATTAGCGAAATAGATAGTTTATACCTTGCGAATATTGAAGTTAATGAGACTACAAAATTCTTTTTAAGCCTCAATGGTAGAACAAAGCAACCTTATATTCCCTTTGGGATTCCAGACATAGAGATATATGCCTATGACGCAGATGGCAATCAAATACTTCTACCACAATGGCAGCCATATACTATGACGAATCCCATTGAAATTTTAAGGAATATATATCAAGAAGAATTAGGCGTTGAAGATGAAAATATAGATGAAGAGTCTTATGAAAGAGCTCTATCTGTACATTCAGGAATGAAATTTGGATTTTCTGTCAATAAAGAAATAGAGGCTAAAAAATTAGTTGAAAATATAGCCAAATCAACTCTTTGTTATCCACATTTTAATAGTCAAGGTAAATTAAGCTTTGCAAGCCTTCTATCAGATGATACCTCAATATGGAACTATTATCTTGATTTATATGAAGCTGGCGAAGAAAGAAACACTATAAACAATAATGATATAATTAATTTTTCTTTTGAAAAGACTAAGTCTGAAAAGGTTTATACGAAAGTAGATTTTCATTATAAATTTGATTATTTGTCTGAAAAATATACTAAAATTTTAGATGATGATAATATTTTTTCATCTATGACTACTCCTGAGCTAGAACGCTATGGATATGAAAGCATAGAAGATAATATATTAAAATTTGAATGTCCATATGTTAGAGATGATGCTACTGCTAGAAAAGTAAGAGAATGGTTGTTTTCATTTAATAAACATCAGCATTTAATCTGCAAATTGAATCTTAATGTATCATATTCTCACCTTAATGTAGGAGATTTTATCTCCTTTAAAGAATTAATATCAGGAATGAAAGCATTTGGGCTAAATTATATTAGTGGAACTTGGATAGAGAGCTCAGGCGTTTACGAAGGGGAGTCTGTAGAGACTTCGACTTTCTTTGCTCCTCTGTTTTTTATAACATCGATAAATAAAAAAACAGACTCAGTATATATTGAGGCACAGCAGGTACATTCGCTAAGAAATAGTGAGTATATTGAGCTTTTCGTAGAAGAAGAATCAGAGGATGAATGGAGTGTGCCTGATGATGAAGATGATGATATATATATTCCCCCTGAGGATGAGTCTGCAAATGATACAGTCCTAATGGCCTCAAGTGATACTTATGTGGATTATACACGTTGGTATGATTTTTATATTAATAGCGACAACCAAACGCAAGCAACAGATATTCTGCATTGGTTTCTACTGCCACAAACTTGGGGATTTGAAAGTTTTGACGAGCTAATACCTGATGATTATCCATCATATGAAACTTGTAATCAATATGATGCTTTTGGCATTCAGTTTAATTATTATGAATGGGATGGACAGGGCAACCCTGATGGTGGCCATGGACTTAATGCAGTCAGGACAATAGAATTTGGCCTGATAAATGTATCAGGAGCTAATCCTGAGCACCCTTTTGGAGATTGGGCTGATGTGAACTTTCAATGGGTTCCTGGCGAGTGGATATCTCAAGCTATGGGTGGAGGAGGCGATAATTATGTCTTTCATCCATTTTTGCCTCCTGGCATTGTATATGGAGAGGACCCTATTACTACATATATAGGTCATGAAGATTTTGAAAACTCTGAATATAATATTTTTAGAGAAGATAGAAATTATATTATATGTGATATAAATGGTCGGCCTTGGCAAGCTTTTGATGAGTATCCTGGACAGACCATGCTACAATATGGAGAAGGTCTAATTGGACAGTTCGAATTTGGCTCAAAGCTACCCCCTTCAGCTAGAAGGTGTTCAGTTAGATATGGTCGAAAGGTTAAAAAATTAATTGACTTTTACGCAGGAGGCTCATTATTTGATTGGGAGTGGAGAATATTTTATGCAGGCATAGATATTGAAGTAACGCAAATACATCCAGGCATAGGGGATGTTAATTGGGATACCACTCAGAGTGTTTTAGATGTCATTGTTATGATTAATTCTATATTGGGGGGAGCGCCTTGGCCATTCCCAGAGTCTGTAATTGCAGCAGACGTAAATAACGATGGGCTTAATAACGTATTAGATGTGGTTCAGCTTGTTAATATACTTTTAGGTAACGATTAGAAGGAAATTAATATGATAAATTTGTACCATAGAAAAAATGAATTGGCTATTGACTTATCGAGTATTGATAATCCTAGGGCTATTAGCATAGCTTTTTCAGGTGTGATGTATGGAGAGTCACAATTACCTAATGATTGGATATTAATGCAAGGGAATAATAAGATTATATGTATCTGTATTGGGAACTCTAAGCCTGAATTATTATTAAATTATTCAGGGAAAATAGTAGTAAATGGAGGAGATGTTGTAGATATAAATTTGCAAAGACATTATATAAAAGTAATGGTTGAGGATATAGATTATTGGGAAAGAATGACAACTTATTTCGATAAAGACAGCCAATATTGGGAAGGATTAGATTCTTTTCACGAAGATAATCGAAGAATTAATAAAACATTAATAGTTAAAAATAATTTAATTGCAGAAAATGATGAATTATATTTTGAAGATGGGACACCTTATCATGGAGAATACCACATGGATGATAAATTTTTAGCAATGACTGGGCCTGAATATTCTTTAAATTCTCAGTTTTTATATAGAAAAGACTCTAGTGGCAATCTTATGCTAGGCACTAAACGTAAGAGTGATTTATCGAGACCTAAAAATATAATAAGAAATTATATACCAAATATTCCTAGCGTAAGAACTAATACAAAATCAGACTTTAAAAAAGCTAAGGATTTAAAGAAAACTTCTATAAGAGATATTGATAGTAAAAAGGGTAGGACAATAGACAGGCCCTCAAATATAACAAAAATTAAAAGATATTAGGAGAGATTATGGCAAGACAAAATGTAGGACAGCCAAAATTTTATGTAGATATGCTTTCTTATTGGAAGGCTAAAGGGATGCTAAGCATACCTGAAATGACAGAAGATGTGGAAGTGGAGATTCCTCCTGGTGGTCAAGAGCCACCTGAGCCTATTTATACAACTGTAGTTGTACAAGATTTTCCACGAATTATTGGGCTGAGACCATCTAATTTTACTGTAATGCAAAGAACTTTTCCATCAACTCTTGGAGGCTCTATACTTTCCAATCTGTCAATTCCTCAAGATTCAATAAGCAATGGCACTATTTTCTTTGGATTACTTGGACATAATTTTGGACAGCTACAAAATAGCAATGACACAGAGCGAGCAGATATTCAAGTATCTATTGCAAATACAGGAGGAACCACTTTATTTGAGACTTATGGCTCTGACGATATTACGACAAATGAAGTTTGTAATTGGAATGGGACTAAGGGGATTGGTCTTAATGGCTGGAGTCTATGTACTGCAGATATAACGTCTGAAATATCTGCGATGTCTAGGATTTCATTAAATTTTAGAGATTTAGATAAGTATGATGGCGATAATGATGGTGTCCCTGAATCAGAAACCACTATCATATTAGGAAATCTTAGCTTTGGGTATGTGTATCAAATGGACAGAAGTCCTGATTTATCGCTAAGTATGACAAGAGAGTATGATGGTGTAAGAACTCAAAAAACTAGAGGTGGCAGCAGATTGGCACAAATAAATTATTCGTCACCACCTCAATGGGCAGGATTGCCTGCTTGGGAATTACTCAATTACGCAACCTATTTTAACGACTATATCGAAGATGAAGCTATACCATCTGTATCTAGAGGGAGGAGAACTTGGAATTTAAAATTCTCACACTTATCATCAGATAATTTGTTTGCTGTAAATGAGTTGCGTAGTGTAGATAATCCAACAGATAGTAGTAGTGAGAGTTCAAATGCAGGATATGATACTAGCGATTTTGATAGTACTGGTAACTTTGATTCTACTATAGAGCATGACTCATCTTTCTTCGGTGCATTTATGGAGAAAACAATGGGAGGAAACTTGCCATTTATATTTCAACCTGATGGAAATAATAATTCGCCTGACCAATTCGCAATCTGTGTTCTAGACCAACAAGCAATAAAATTTACACAAGTGGCACACAACACTTATAATATAAGTCTTAAAATTAGAGAAGTGTGGTAACATACCTCTCTATTGGGAGGGGCAGGTAGTTTTACGATTTTCTATCTGCCTCATCATCCCACTCCCATTCATCGTTTCCCCACTCAGAAGTAATACCTATCATCCTTAACATATCTTCATACTCATCGACAAAGTCATCTACAGACATATAATCTTCAAAATCATCTTTATATTTTTCTAATAAATACACCTGCTTTTTTATCATTCTATGCAAATCATAATTGTTCTTAAATATTTCTCTAATTATATCTGTCTTGTTACTTCTTTCCATGTTCAACAAATCCTTCCAATTCCTCAAAATAAACCTTGTAGTATATTTTCCCATTATCTATAAACTCCTCTTTTTCACATTGTGGCAAATAGCCCAATACTTGATTATAAGATGCGCATAGATGTCTTTTATGAGATGTAGAATAAAAGAAAAATCCTAAATCCATATTAAAATTATTCTTCCACCATCCATAAGCATCAATATCTTCTTCTTTTAACCTAATCACATTTACGCATCCTTTTGCCTCTACGAAATATGCGTCTCTCTTTACTACAATATAATCAGGCTTCTTCCTTATAAGCAAAGGTATTTTACACCAAGTGGAAACATCTATATCTTCTTGCAATAAATCAAATCCAAATCTAAAGATTTCAAAACCTCTCAGATTATAATACTCCTCTGCCTTTGTCTCTGCTATATTTGATTGGGGATTATTTATCCTTGCCCCCCAAGTCTTTAAGTGGTCACTCATTAATTATCCCTTTCACTTATAGGGAAGGTGTTGTTTTGCATCCAATCTGCCCAACAATCCCATTCGTCACAGAATACTGCATCACTATACCAATGATAGCTAGTAGCCTCTGCTCCACATTGACAGCACTTTTCTTTTTCCATCTATAACTCCTCTCTTTTATTTTTATAATACATTTCCATACAATAGTTAGCTATTAACATTGCATCACTAACATTGAATGTTATCTTCATATTAGGGAACAACGCTTTTGCTCTCTGTAATAAAATTCTCTTTCTTTCTTTTTTAGATATTCCAGGCTTTACATCATACCAATATATCCATTCTTTTGGATTGACATATGAAAAATCTAATTCATTTGCATAGAGAGTTCCTTCCCATTGACCTAGATTTTGCCCAAAACTAAATGTAGAGACAGAGCCTTGCTTTGGGAAAGCATGTACATGCTCAACTAAGACATGAACATCCTCTAGTGAAAGCCCTTTAGGGATTATAGACATTAAACCTACGCTTAATAGGCTAATATCTTTTGGGAACTTGAAATTTATACTTGTCTCCATCCCATCCTCTACTACAATTATCCCACAGCCACCACTCTTGCCAGGGTCTATTCCTATGAAAACCCTATTATCAAATTCAGGTCTCATTTCATCTTTACTTTTAATATTACTCATATTTTATCCTTGTGTTAATTTTACTTTATCCCCCTCATAGTGCAGAACTGCATTGCCTGAATTTCCATA